>Ga0247840_10000525_pt1 | contig 79121 bp, 99 predicted proteins | sample LaCruzMarch2015__FD_192404 | JGI IMG/M metagenome (GOLD analysis project Ga0247840, IMG submission 192404) | Freshwater microbial communities from meromictic Lake La Cruz, Castile-La Mancha, Spain - LaCruzMarch2015_17m | ecosystem: Environmental > Aquatic > Freshwater > Lake | place: Spain... | reverse complement strand
ATGGCCAGCTTAGGTTAAATGAAAAGTGAATCACGATGTCAACTCCACAAGTGTTGCTGCAAGACTGATTTCAGGGATAGCTACGAGCGGCAGATTAGCAAGACCATTACGAATGATGATGATTGCTGCATCCTTCTTCTCTTGCGACTTGCCCCAAAGATCAAGGTTGTCGTACATGAACCGATAGCAGTCTTCAACGCGGGTTGGGTACAGACTGATATACTGCATCAACTGCTGACGACCTTCAAGAATCTTGCCCGCTTTGAACAATTCTGTAGCAGAGATAAGAATCTCGTCTTCGCCTGACCCTTCAGAATGTGTAGGAACTAGCTTACCCGAAGTTGAATTATTCTGTAGCTGATTCAGACACTTACGAAGATCGGGATAGGTCGCACGAACATACGTGTCAAGATCATCCAATTCAAACTCAATGTTTTCAGAGAAAAGAACTGTAGCTGCACGAGCAGTGAAGTCAGTCATATCAGGTTTTGCGATATGGAACTCGTGACAGCGAGACTTGAGTGCAGGGATGATCTTATGCTGATAGTTACAAGTCAGAATGTAACGAACAGTGCTTGCATAAGCTTCCATGTCGTTACGAAGTGCTGCTTGGAATTCAGCGGAAGTGTAGTCAGCCTCATCAAGTAGGACAATCTTCATTCTGCCAAAGGGCATAGTCTGTGCAAACGAGTTGATCTTGTCTTTGACGATTGCAACACCGTTCTCACGAGAAGCGTTAATCTCTAGAACGTCAAAATGTTCGATGTCAAGTTCATTGATAAGAACTTTTGCTAGGGTAGTCTTGCCTGTGCCCGGATCACCGCTCAACAGAAGATGCGGAATAGAACCGTCTCGTACCCAAGACTCAACTTGTTCCTTCTGACGTTCGTTTACAAACACGTAATCGCTTATGTGTTTCGGGCGATACTTCTCAACCCACAGGTTATTTTTCATCGGTTACTTTCTTGCCATTAAACATTGAATGTAAAACATCGTCCAAACTCTTGACCGTTTTATATGTCTTCACAATAGCATACGCAGCAGCACCTGCAGCTACAACGGCGGCGAGGTAAGGAATTGTTTTAACTAAGGTAGATTTGTTATTCATGCTCTTATAATAGTATGTTATACCCAAACTGTCAATGAAATTGGGAGAAAGTTTCCCTTCTCCCAATTCTTTATGCAACAACTTTGTCACTCATTGTGTAGTCTTCTACTTTTTCATCACTAATTAATAAAATATCATTTGGGTCTACTTTACGGATAATTTTCTCGCCGTCTTCGTCTTCGATGGTTTGACCACGTGACCAGCGACCGTGTGCTATCATAATATAATCATTTACTTTTACATCTTTAACGTCAGGTCCGACTGCATAGACTTGCCCCCAGCGCGGCCGAATTCCCTGGCTCTTCATGTCATCGTCTAGAAGAATAAGTCCTCCTCGACTTAGACGTTCCTTAAACTCCATTCCATGTACTAGAATGGTATCCTTTAGTGGACGTAGCTTCATTACTTTGGTTACAGATAGATTACGTCTACTAGCCATGTTACTTAGTTTTCTTAGTTTCTTCCGGAATCACGAAATCAGGAGCTTCGCTGGCTGGCTTGATGACAACCTTCTGTGCTGCTTTGATAGCCTCAATTTCTTCGGCTTCGTGATCATCTTCTAACTCTAGTTCGGCTGGATGAAGCTCTTCACCTGCTTGAACGTCAGCGGCTGCTGCGTTCTTTGGTTTTAGGACATTAGCTGCTCGATTAGAAACTGTACGCTGATACCCATCACTTACCTTTCTAGTCACGGGAGTAACTACTCGTCCCTGACTATCAATGGTGTCGCCGCGAGCATTAACCTTCATGTTTCCGACTGCGCGGACATGCTCATTCCTTGAAGCAATGGATCCCATGTCAACTGATTTTCCTAATGCTGAACGATATTCTGCCATTTTTGTTCTCCTTTGTTTTAGTATTTATGTCCGTAAAACAACGACTATTTTAAAAACTCATTAATAGACAGGTCATAGTACAACGAGTCAATCCGATGAATCCCAATGAGATACAGCACGAAACTGCTGACACTAGAACCTCTTCCTACACCCCAGACGATATTGTTCTTACGCATAGTATCGACTAGGTATTTCAAATACTGTAGAAGAACAAACATATCACGTTCTTGGTACATTAACAACTCTTCACCTGCCCGTTGTAGTTCTGCTTCGGTCTTACATTGATCCAAAACAAACTTAGCAATGTCGAGTTCTAGATATTCTTTCGGAATATACCAATTTTCTTTGCATCTGTTATCGAATTCCTCGACAGACAAGTCTTCGTTGACTATGTGATGAATTAGAGTTGGAATTTTTTCTAGATTTAGTTCAGGACTGAACGTGATCTTGTCTGAGACTAGCACGTTCTTTAGCTGTGCGTCATTGTTGACCATATAATAGTCACATATATCTTGTTCTGTGTAGATTTGCTGTCCATACTTGTCGGTAATCATATAAGGTATTGTGACAGGTTATAGGGGTGTTGTCAAGCTATTTGGATGTTTTTTCTTTCCAAGTTAAGCCCAATCTAGCCCATTCACTATCATCGAATAGCTTAACTATGTTGCCGAACTTTGCCTGAATGAATGGGTTCCTGCATATGCAGAAGTCAGGCTTGTTCCACCAAAAGTCACCACTCATCATGCTTTCTGCTACTTCGGCTACGATGTGATAGCGAACGCCCTCGCTCAACACTGATCCTAATGTGAGGTCAGTGACAACCATTCTGTCTTCCATGATAGCATTCAGCTTTTGTATAAGTATCATTCCAACTACCTGATCTAATGGTTCTTTTGGAAGTTCGCAGATTTTAAGTCCGGCTTTCTTATAATTTTCGATGCTGACTATTTCGGTGTCTTGAATAAACAAGCAATTCTGCAAAGTATCGGTTAAAAAATAATTCAATCTTTCCATTGCTATCGCTTGTTCTCTGTCCACATCAGTTTCTACTAGCATAGAAAGAGTTAGCTCATAGGTGTTTACGTAAAAACTTCCTCCAAAATGAACACCTGCCTGAAAAAAGGCGTCTTTCTCAATTCTTGTGTGCATTGTCGGACTGAATATTGATTTTGTTAGTTAGCTTTTGTTTATCAAAAATCTCATCCATTTTCTTGCTGTGCTGATTCTTGTAGCTTTCAAGAGCCATCTGCAATTGATGTATCAAGGGACCGTTGCCTGTTCTATACGCAAATGTTAGTTTGCTCGTTAAACCAGACATAGTTTCTTGAAGTTCTTCAAGTGACTTGCCCCCGATATTATTTATAAACGGATGTTCCATATGTTACCAAGCACTGAAGCTAATGCGTTGCCAAATATCATTGCCTCCGGTGTAGCAAGTTGCAGTCGCAGTCGCAGTATTTGATGCCGTAGTTAATAGAACAGGTGATCCTGCGATGCCATTATATCTTGATTGACTTACCGTGATATTTGAATTACCACTATCAATTGACTTCACATAGTATACAGTGTTAGCAGCTAAACCACCAAAAACACTACCAGTAAACACAATAGGAGCATTCACTGATAGATTAGCCGTGCCACTTAGCTTGATGTCGTTAGTAGTTACGTAAGTGTTAGTTACTGTCTTAGAGAACGAATCGGAATTGTAATCGTTTGTGGCCAAGTACATATATGTTACTGGGTTACCAGACATCGTACCGGAAGCGTTAGATAGAGTCAACATTGCTCCACCTGGGGTAGTTGACAACGTGATACCTGTTGCGCTTGCGATTTCTTTTACGTAATATGTGGTGCCTACATTGATATTACCAAATGTTGTACCAGTAAAGGTGATCGGCATATCACGATAGAAACCAGTAGTATTACTTACTGTCAACAATCCAATATTGCCGCCGATAGTTGTGTTTGCACCAAACTGTGCAGTGCTTACCTGCCATGTTGAGCCATTGCCCGAACCCGAAATATTCTTAACGATGAAAGTATTTGCTGTTACGTTGGTTCCGTTTAGAATCATACCGGGTTGAACGACACCTGAAGTCTGAACACCTACAGTTAGAACAGCAACGTTGTTTGCATCAGTGATGATTCCAGTAGAACCATCAATCGCGGTTGAAGACACCGTTTGACTTGGGCTTACTGTCCAAATTGATCCAGACCCTGTACCAGTCTGGTTGCTTACAATATAGGTATTTGCTGCTACACCTGAAGTGAGTAGCATTCCAGCACTAATGGTGCCAGCGGTCACCGTGCCGATGGTAAGAGTATTTCCCGAGATAGAACTACCAGTTGATGTGAAAGTATTAGCAGTGATGACTGTTGGACCGTTCAACGTTGTGTTAGCAGTTACTTGACCGATCGAAGCACCTACCGCAACGTCACCGTTTACATCACCGGGAAGACCGGTTGGAGCAGGGTCACGGGTGACTACTTGAGTTGTTTGATAGGGACGATTGATAGGTTCTACTGTGACGGTGGTACCGCAATCGATAGTTGAGAAACGAAGTTCAATGATGTTTGCATTTGCCGGAGCACTCAGAGTAGCAGTTCCGCTAACATTTGCATAATTCTCAAGTAGGGTTACACCGAAATTGTTGTTTGAACTTACGCAATTGTTAGGTAGTGAGATATAAGCTGGCGAATTATTTGCAAACGTGAGTCTTAAAACAACATTGCTTTGTGTATTAGTGGGGGCCCAATTACCGAACTGTAACGAGACATTACCTTGTAATGCGCCGAACTGTACATCGGCTCTGTTAACATCAACTACGACACTTCCTGCAAGAGCGTTGCCCAAGTTATAAGTAGTTGCCCTGAAACCACGAGTGGATGCGTTACTGATAAGAGTATTGCCCATGTCGTTATTGAGAGTCGAGTTATTAAGAGCAGCTTTAACCACAACCTTAGATTGGAGATCCGTGATCTCGTTTGCACCAGTGTTTAACTGGGTTCTGATTTGAGCAAAGTTATCTCTAAACCCCTGAGAACTATTGTTCTGACCGGGTACTGGATAATTTACATCTATTCCGTTTGTGTTAATTTGGCTAGTCATATTTTCCTATTTCCGTATTGTATTTAGTATTGGGTTTCATCTGGTAAAATTGTTTCCTGCTCAAACAGCACGTAGAAGTCTCGGGAGTCGATCGGATCAGGTGTAGGGTCTGCACTAGGCAATGAAGTCCAAGCAGGAGGATTAAGGTCGTTGTCATAGTTGTATGTAGCACTCTTATTCACACTGAATCTATCGATCTTAAAGTTGATGGTGTTCAATGTCTGTAACTCACCCGGTGCGTTAGTCCAGTTATTCTGAATTTGATATTGAATATACTGAGCATAGCTGACCGGTGTGCTGTCGGGTAACGTAGTTAGTCCCGGCTTGCAGTACGCAATTACCCAAGCGGGAGTAAACCCCAAAGTTGATCCGCTACGTTGCTGACTAGTCATCCAAAGCGGCAGTACCTCGTAATTCTGCGTTTGCCCCAACTCATCTACTACCTGTTGTCTCATGTTAGGCAGAGAGTTAGGATACAAAATTCTTGCAAAACCAGGTGTTCTACTAGTGAACGCCAATTGACCGTCAGGAATATTATTCCAAGAAGTAAAGATGTTCGTTTCACTATCGTACCAAGGACCTAAGAATAGCGGAATAGGTCTTGGCCAATAAATTTCCTTTGATACGCTTTCACCCTGTGGATTAATGAAGTTTGACTGCGATCCTACTTGATATCTTGTTTCATTGTAATTGACTAGATTGTCATATATTTCACTATACACTACTTCATATAGAATCTCACCGGTCTCATTATTACGTGCAACCGCAGTCTTGATCTCACCTAAAGTAAGTTGTCTCCAGTAGTGATTCTTCGTGATTGCTGCTAGATACTCATCAATGTTGCTTGCATTTATACCGTATGCATGTTCATAGATAACACTCGTTGCTTTTCCAAAGAAAGGATCGTCTGACCTATAAAGATAATCAGGCGGAATGAGAGTGTCACTATCTAGCAACGTAGCTAGTAAGTTTCTGTCTGAAATACTAGGAGTACACTTGATGTATAGAATATCGGTAGGATTGTTAAACTCTTGATAAACTGATAAAGTAAACGTCTGACTAGATGTCAACGATGCAAAGGTTTCTGAATAGGCTTCAATAGTAAAGGTGAACGGCGTCGTGGTGTTTAGGGTTTGTACTACAGTACCTGGCTGAAACGCAACAATACCTGATAGTTCTCCGGTAGATAGCAATGTTAGATTAGGAGGAAGCGCCTCCCCGGGAACGGGAACGACTCTGTATCGAAGATCAATATCACTAGTCGCCTTGACATATGCCATACTAGGCAATCCATTCAGCACTATACCTAAATCTGCTGGACTAATCCAAACTATATCACCGTTTATGTTAGTCACGATCTTAAACGAGAAAGTAAAAGTAGGAGTTGAAAAACTAGTCACTGTTCCGAATACTACTTTAGTGGCATATACACTGAATGAAAAAATGCTAACATTATCGGGATTGATTACTGGGTTTCCTGTTATCCAACCAGTGTCTGGGTCGCCGACTAATCCTAAAGGCAGATTAAGAAAAGTATACTGTAGGTCATTGCCGTCAAAATCGTACCCCAAAATACTAAAATTAAATCGATTGTCGCTCGTGATAGTACCAATGAACGCAGGTTGGCTTATAGGATATGTTGTGCCTTTCCCGTCGGGCGGTAGCACATAATAACCAAAGTCAGTTAAATCACGATCCAGTTGGAATGTTTCTGGTCTCGTGTTGAATATTGCAGGAATTCTTGAATTTGGTCCTAGACCAGGACCACCTTGACTTACTGTAGTATTCTGATTTACTACAGATATAGAATAACTTTGAATGTCACTCCCTAACGCACTATCTAACTTGAGAACAAAATTGAATGTCTTACTAGTTGGCTGACCCCGTGTGATAGAAGGGAGCTGTACAGGCATATATCCAACAGCATCAGTGAAGCCAACAACCGGCCCATCCATTGTATTAGACACGGTGAACGACGTTCCATTAATCACTGCTGCGATGAAGTAAGTTTGGTCAGGAACTATTCCGCCAATAGAAATTCCAGAGAAAACGACAGGTCTTCCTGCAGTAAAGTTACTGGTATTAAGGCATGTTATAACATTGTTACTTACTGCTGTAGCAACAGTGTTGACTGGGGGCAGGTTGACGTTTATAAAGGGAGGAGCAGCGTATCCTCTAATCAATCCATGCTCGTTGATTTCTAATCCAGGAGGTAAATTACCTGCAACCACTCTGATAAAAACAGGATTATTTGTAATAGGATTTTCATATTCAATGGGAATCTCAACCCAGGTGCTGTCTAAGAAACTATTAGGGAGCGTATTAGACCATGGACTAGGATTAGGAATCGGACCGGGCGTAGTTGTAAATCTTGGGTTAGATATACCCGAGATGGAAATACTGAATGTTCTGTCTCTTATATCCTGTAAGTTATCTGTAGCTCTAACGACAAACGTATATGTAGTTGTGGTTATGATCGACGTTGGAACACCGGCAATCAGCCCGCTTGTAGTCATGCTTACCCCTGCAGGTAAACTTCCGCTTATGATTTGATACGTTACCGTCACTGCCGGCAGCATGGCTGAGGCTGACAACTGAAAAAGCACAGGACTTAGTGGGGTACCGGATGGATACGATCCAATAGAGCCTGCGGGGGTATTCCAAATAGGTTGTGCCATAATAATCCTTAAGCTAACGCTTTATCTGTCACCTTTTAAGGTCTTCCTTGACCGCGATATGCTTTGTAACTTGCACGTTTTTTGCGGTTCATTGTAGAAAACTTAATACTACCCGGAGTGTTACCGATAGAGGTTCTACCCTTTTGATGACTAGAGAATGAAATTTTCATTCCGCCGTTTGAAGAGCCGCCCGATTTACCTTTAGCCATTATAATTCCTTTCTAAGTTAAGCAAATGTTGCACCAACTGTGTACCACTGTGTAGTAGTTGGAGCAATGAATTGTAGAGTCGAACCTGCTGGCTGCGAATATGCAGCATTTAATGCAGCCGAATTAATTGCTGCACTCGTAGCAGGGTACACCAGCAGTGCGTTGGCACTCGTATTAGTGATTGATATTACCATACCTGCTACCGCAGTTGGGAAAATAACCCCTGCACCTGATGCTACAGTAGAGACAACATTGATTTCTTTAGTGAGTGCAGTCGCAGTACCTTGGGTTGATCCAGCTGCACTTATTCCAGTGTTTACTGATCTAATGTGGTAGCCAGATGCGGTTACGTTTGCGGTTGATATGTTGCCCGACACTGTTAATGATGTTAGTGTGCCTACACTAGTGATGTTACCCTGTGCTGCGGTAGTGACAGTACCTGCAGTAGTAGCAGCACCGGTCAATGCTCCTACAAATGTCGTTGATGTGACACTAGATAAGCCGGCTACTGTAGTTACTGTGCTGCCCAACGTTAGTGCAGTGCTGCCCAACGTTACGCTTGTATTTGCTAGTCTCGCTTGCGCTAGTGTACCGGTTGAAATGTTGCTTGCGTTTAGTGCAGTAAGTGCTGAGCCATTACCAGTAAACACCCCAGAGTTAGCAGTGATGTTGACTGCTGTTATAGTCCCATTTACACCAAGACCAGTTAGTGTTCCGACTGAAGTGATGTTACCCTGTGCTGCGGTAGTGACAGTACCTGCCGTTGTAGCACTTGTTGCCGCGCCGCTCAATGCACCAGTGAATGTTGTTGCACTCACATTACCTGCACTGATATTGCCTGTTACTGATAGGCTTGACAGTGTACCTACTGATGTAATATTTGGTTGAGCAGCAGTTGTTACTGTTCCTGCTGTAGTTGCAGCACCAGTCAGCGCACCGACAAATGTAGTTGATGTAACACTCGACAATCCAGCAACAGTAGTCGTTGTACCACCCAATGTCAGTGTTGTACTACCTAATGTTAAACTTGCGTTTGCTAATCTTGCTTGAGCAAGTGTGCCGCTTGACACGTTGCTTGCGTTTAGGTTTGTTAGGTTAGCACCACTACCCTCAAATAGTGTAGCACTTACAAGATTGACACCGTTAATGTTTGAGCCAGTACCTGACATAGTGATGTCTGCGTTTGCTGCTAACGTCAACCCAGTCAATGTACCAACAGATGTAATATTTGGCTGTGCCGCTGTCGTGACAGTTCCTGCTGTAGTCGCTGATCCTACCGTACCAGTCACGTTAGCGCCTGCGATTGCGCTCAAGCCACTACCATTACCAGTGAACACACCTGTGTTAGCAGTGAACGCTACTGCTGTAACTGTTCCGTTCACGCCCAAAGATGTTAGGGTGCCGACTGATGTAATATTAGGCTGTGCAGCAGTTGTTACTGTACCTGCTGTAGTTGCAGCACCTGATAATGCACCCGTAAATGTTGTTGCACTTACATTACCTGCACTAATATTACCTGTAACTGCTAAACTTGTTAGTGTACCGGTGCTTGTGATATTTGGCTGTGCTGCTGTAGTTACTGTGCCGGCAGTAGTTGCTGCACCGGTCAATGCACCAACGAACGTAGTTGAAGTGACACTAGATAGACCTGCTACTGTAGTGACTGTAGAACCTAGTGTTAGTGCGGTACTACCCAACGTTACATTAGCATTTGCCAATCTTGCTTGTGCGATAGTACCACTTGATATGTTACTACCGTTTAGATTAGTTAAGTTAGCACCGCTACCTGCAAACAGTGTAGCACTTACAAGAGCGACACCATTAATGTTTGAGTCAGTACCTGACATTGTGATATCAGCATTTGCTGCTAATGTTAATCCGGTCAATGTACCGACAGATGTGATATTTGATTGAGCCGCAGTTGTCACTGTACCGGCTGTGGTTGCCGAAGAGACTACACCTGAAACGTTGCCACCTTGAATATTGCTGATGTTGCCACCGTCGCCTTGTAGCTGACCGGCAGTTACTTTATTTGTTACTACCAACGCAGATAGAGTACCGACGCTTGTGATGTTTGGCTGTGCGTTCGTAGTTACAGTGCCTGCAGTTGTTGCGCTTGTCGCAGCACCACTCAATGCACCAACGAATGTTGTCGCAGTGATAGACGCATTGCCTAAGTTAGCACTGATGCCTGTATTAATTACCGCACTTGAGTTGCCATTAGCACTGCTTGTAGTGAATGTCGGATAGACAGTTGTTGCAGTTGAAGTGTTTTGCAATAATGCTGCTGCATTAGTTGCACTAGCGATAGTTCCTACAATGTTTGCAGCAGGAATGTTTGATAGACTGTTTGCATTGCCCGAGAACAGATTAGCAGTGATAGTACCTGAAGGTGAAGAAATATTACCCACATTGATATTACCGCTAACGATCAGCGATGATAACGTACCTGTACTTGTGATATTTGGCTGTGCTGCTGTAGACAACGTACCTGCAAGTAATGAGGCTCCGATAGTACCTGAGTTAGCGTAGATGTTTCCGGCTGTGATGTTATTAGTTACAGTAACTCCGCCCGGGACACTTAAGTTGCCTGTGCCTTTATTAAAAGTAAATCCGCTATTGGCCCCGAGGCTACTGCTATCATTGAAGATGATTTGAGAATTCGAGCCTGGTGCGGTCGTAACATTTGCAGGGGTTACCCACTGCAGGCCGCCGGCCCCATTTGATATCAAGAACTGATTAACTGTACCACCGGTGAGTGTTACGTTGCCTACGGGACCTAAGTTAGTTAGACCGCTAACAGTTAAGCCAGTCAATGCACCGAGCGTAGTAATATTTGATTGGGTGTTTGATGCTGCGGTCAATGAACCAGTAATCAAAGTAGCGACTATGTTAGCTGCACTTACGTTTCCTGAAACGTTTGCGTTACCGGTAATGTTGGCACTATTTGAGGATACTACTAATACATTGCTAGTACCGGCTACGCCAACTCTCACGTTTGCGCTAGCATCGACTACAACATTAGATGTGCCGTTAACGATAGAAGTACCGCCGGTTACTGCTACATTAGTAAGAAGACTGCCGTCTCCTTGGAAGAAGTTAGCGGTAGCTAGATTGCCTAGATTTGCGTTTCCGCTCGTGATATTCCCAGTAACACCTAAGCTTGTTAATGTCCCCACCGATGTGATGTTTGGTTGTGCGTTGGTTGTTAGTGTGCCAGTCAAGTGTGTAGCACTGAGCAAGTTACCACCTGAAATGCTGTTAGAAGCTCCCACAGTGATGTTGTTCAGCGTACCCAATGATGTGATGTTTGGTTGTGCTGCTGTAGTTACAGTACCTGCAGTTGTCGCGCTGCCTGCGCTCACTGCGGATGTTGCATTAGCTACTGTACCGCTGACATTACCTCCCGGAATGTTGGTTAGTCCTGCACCGTTACCAATGAACGTACCGGTGTTTGCTATGATGTTAGCGGCTGTGATATTTCCGTTTACACCAAGCGATGTAAGAGTGCCGACTGATGTGATATTTGGTTGTGCGTTAGTATACACAGTACCTGCAACTAGAGCATTTGCTACCTGTCCGCTTACGTTAGCTCCCGCCACAGAATTGGCAGAACTTGCTGTACCAGAATTTACTGAATAGTTTGCGTTAGCAACAGTACCACTTACATTAGCACCTGCTACTGCGTTGGCTGTTGTTGCGAATGTAGCAAGACCAACTGCGCCGCTTACGTTACCGCCGGCTACGGCGTTGGCTGTTGTTGCGAATGCGACCGCACCACTTACATTTGCACCTGCTACTGCATTGGCTGTTGTAGCGAATGAAACCGCGCCAGATACGTTAGCACCTGCTACTGCGTTTGCCGTAGTTGCGAATGATACCGCACCGCTTACGTTAGCACCTGCTACTGCGTTTGCCGTAGTTGCGAATGATACTGCACCGGAGACATTACCGCCTTGAATGTTGCTGAGATTGCCTCCGTCGCCTTGTAATTGTCCAGCGGTTACTTTACCTGTTACGGTTAATGCCGTGAGTGTGCCAACAGATGTGATATTTGGTTGTGCTGCTGTTGTTACCGTACCAGCCGTTGTTGCACTAGCAGCACTAGTTGCAGCGCCGCTCAATGCACCAACAAATGTTGTTGCGGTGATAGATGAGTTTGCTAAGTTAGCACTGATTCCTGTATTGATTACAACTGAAGCGTTACCATTAGCACTTGAAGTTGTAAATGTAGGATAAACTGTAGTAGCAGAAGATGTGTTCTGCAATACCGCTGCTGCGTTAGTAGCACTAGAAACAGCGCCAGATACGTTAGCACCTGCTACTGCGTTGGCTGTTGTTGCAAATGATACTGCTCCGCTTACGTTAGCACCTGCTACTGCGTTGGCTGTTGTTGCAAATGATACTGCTCCGCTTACGTTAGCACCTGCTACTGCGTTGGCTGTTGCTGCGAACGGTACTTCACCGGTTACATTAGCACCGGTGATTGATGAAAGAGAAGAACCATTACCACTTACGTTGGTGAACACACCTTGTGTTGCGCCGATGTTACCTACGTTAGCATTACCTGTACCAGTATTCAATGTACCTGCAACATTGACACCTGTTCCCGTAACAACTACAACACTAGCATTGCCTGCTACTGAGATTGCCACGTTTCCTGAAGCAACAGGAATGTTGACATTTGATGTACCGTTTGCAAGCGTAGGACCAGGAACAGCGACAACACCAGTTAAGTTTGAGCCGTCACCTTTTAGAAACTGTGCTTGAATGATACCTGAGTTAGCGTAAACATTAGAAGCAGTAACGTTGGACGAGAATACTCCGGCACCCGCACCAATATTACCTACGTTAGCGTTACCTGTTACAGTTAATGCTCCGGTAAGAACTCCGTTGTTTGCGCCAATATTACCTACGTTAGCATTCCCGGTAACACTTAATACTCCGGCAGTTGTAAGATTTCCACCTGTAATATTTCCGACTGCGGTAATAGTATTAGATGATGCAATGTTTAGATTAGCAGTAATATAGTTAGCAACTACGCCATTTGCTAGTGAAAGGTTAGTTATATTAGCAACATTAGCCGGCAAGTCGATGAATAGGGTTTGTGAAGAATTAGTTAGGGTAGCGTACTGTCCGCCGTTGGCACTCACCCCAATACTTAACGTATTAGTGAAAACTTGAACGTTTGAAATATTTGCATTGACTACTACGTTACCGTATGGAGAACTGACAGTAATACCCAAACCGGGTGTTCGGTTGACTGAGACAACTCGCTGTGCAGAAATTCCAGAGAATAGTTCTGTAAAGTTTTCCTGAACTTTTTGGAATGCAGAGCGAATTGCATCTGCATTTGGATCGTTAGGAAACGTACCGAAATCAATATTTTGTTGTGCCAGGGGAATTTCTCCTATAGGTTTACTATTCTACCACAGTATTTATCTTTTCAGTACAGTTCTCTGTGTGGCTATGCAGGGAAAACAAAAGCGGGTAGTAGTTTCCTACAGCCCGCCTCGTTTAGTTTTAGTCGTCTTTGTCACTTGGGCGGTCACCCAATGTCATCATCTCCATTGAGACCTGCTAGCCTTTTCATTTCTGAGACCGACTGCCAGAACGCCGCCGGCTTTTCGCGATAAAACCATCGGTTAAAAGACTTATGGGAAGAGCAATAGCGTACGATGCTAAAAGCACTGAAGCCGGTGTCGGCAGCAATTTTTAAGGCGAGGTCATTAGCTTCGCCTATAAGCGTTTGATACCTGGCGCCGTCCTCTTCGTCTTCCATCTGGCTTACTTTTGCTGTTAGCGCGTCATAGAGAGGATGGTTGTCGATTTCGGGATATTCACCGCCGTCGTCTGCGTTTCTACCTCCACGAAGTGATTTAATATGCGATTCAATATTCTCATTAATGCTAGTAGTGTCGTGTGAAGTTAGTCTGTTAAGCTGTGAAGCAACAACAGGAACAGTAGTCTGACCAGTTGACTTAGGCTTGTTCAACCCACCTGAAATGACCTTAGTCATGAATTCAATGTCTTGTTCAAACGAAGCATCAGTTCCCTTACCAGGACCCTTACCTATTTGATTTGCCCACTCATCAACTTTTTCTTTCTTGTCTTTCTTGTCATCGTATTCAATGTCTTTGGTAACTTTCTTACCAGCCTTTTCAGCCTTTTCATCCTTATCAGCAGTTGATTCTTCTGACAACATTGCTAATTTCTTATAAAGATCCATAAATGATTCTTTGACATTATCGTCTTCTTCTGCATCGTCCCAACGCTTATCATCTGCGTCTGGATCAGGATACGCCGGCTCATCTTCAGGTTCTTCGTCCTTGACTCTACGCAGGGCCGGCGGGAAGACATCAGCCATGTTCTTTTCATATTCTTTCTTACGCATGAATGCAGGAACCTTGCCGTCTTCGGCGGCATCTATGTCCATCCAAGGTTCTAATTCTTCTTGGACAGATTGATCTTGCATTCCATCTTCGATATCTTGGCCTGCATCTGCCGTTGCTAATGCTTGATTAGCGGCTGCATTACCCTGAGTGTCATTAGTTGCATTAGCTGCACCGCTGTCCGGGGCATTAGCTTCAGCGACCCCGAATTCCAGTTGGTCCGGGCTTTGAACTTCGTCTAATGCTTCGTCGTGTCCGCCGCACTTTGATTCCATCATGCCGCATTCATCGCAACGTGCCTCTGACACATTTTCTTCTTCGTCATCACACCCGCAATCTTCTTCTTCTTCGTAGTCAGCATTAGGACCTTCGATGCCCGATAGCTTCTTCATAAGACCTAGCATACCGTCATGATCATCAACGACTTCAATGCCACCCGGAGAGTTGATTTCTGAACGTCCGCCTACTTCAGGTGAACCATAATCAGAACCTTCGTCTCCGCCGAAGATTCCCATACCTGCTTGCTTTACTAGAGAAAGCAACTTGTCTGCTTCAGCATCAGTCGCATTTACGTTTACTGAATCCGGTGAATTTGATTCACCCTTAGAGATTGAAACAGAAAATCCTTCTTTGATGAGAGAATTAAGCTGTCTGTCCCATGCTTCAAATGCGAAGTCACCTTCTCCTAATTTAGAATCATAGCTAGAACGATCAGTGAATGATTTTCCACCGACTGAGAACTTGCCGCCCTTTGGAGTTCTTGCGAGAGCGCCAGTGAACGCATTGCCTTCTTCCATGTCATCTTCAGGTAACACACCTTTTGGTTTACCTAGTGGATAATTAGGATAACCTGGCTCTCCCTTTTTCATTGCTATGTAGTCATTTGGGGACCTAGCAATCTCGCCTGGTTTACGACGACCTAGTACGTCTTGCGGTCTTGAGTTATCAGGTTTATAAGAGAACATTTCATCCATGTCGATCATCTCATCGAGCGGAGTGTCTAGAGAGTTTTGGGCCATGCCGCGTGTTGTAGCTGGCATACGAGCTTCTCTCTTTAAGAAACTTACGACCGGTGCTTGACGGATATCCATGCCGTGAAGTTCATCAAGACCTTCTTTGTATCCTTCATGATACGCTCTGGCCTCTTCCATGTCAGCGTGCTTACCTGCATAAGCGTGGCCCTTGAGACCGTGCGACTTGCCCTCTAAGCGGGCGGCCTGAATTCCATGATTCATAGATTCATCTACTTTTTTCTTTTTAGTTTTCTTTGACTCAGATGTTGTCGTATAGAAATCATCATCTTCATCGTCGCCGCCGTCTATAAGACGTTGGGCCGAGTCCACCATAGTAAACATGCTTTTACCTAGATAGCTATGGTCTTCACTAACAGCCATTATAATGTGAGGATACCAGTATGAACTTGCTCTGCCTTCTTCTGTTGTGCCACTAACTAAACGCATTGCATTTCTAGCAAGTTCTTTAATTTCTTCAGCCACGTCTAGAAGCTCATATCCAATATCACTGGTATCACCTGCAGCTTCGTTAACTGCCTTTTTCTTTTTATCGACTGCTGCCTTCTTCATTGGTTCTTTCCTATTACCGTCTTTGTCGAGGTCTAAGAAGTCTGGCTTCTTACCTTCAAGAGTTGTTGCACTGCGACCAGCACCCAAACCTGCTCCACGCGTGTCAATCCCGCTTGTTGGTGCAATGTCACCTTCTTTAACTTTTTTCTTATTCTTATTGTCAAGCATTCCGCGCTTGTTAGCAGTTGCCCAAGCAATGTTTTCTGCTTCGTCTTTGCTCTTGCCTAATTTCTTTTCAGACTTTTCAATGTGCTTGACCATGCGATCAACTTTTGCGCCTTCGTCAAGATTCTCATCCGAAGGCTGGGCTACGTACGGGTATTTCTTTCGAATCATGATATTATATGCAGCATCCTTAGCTTGTCTAGCTCTATTTTGCTTGTGTGCATCACCTGGCTTAGACTTAAAAGCTGCCCGATCTAGCATATAATCAAGTTCTTTGGCATTGTACTTGTTGAATTTTTCTTCAGCTTCATCGCCGGTGTTTGCTTCGTCAAATTCTTCTTCTTGCATTGTTTGATTAGGCTGATTGCTAGCCTGCATAGGCTGAAGTGACTTCTGTTGTGATTGTTGCTGATTTGATTGTTGCTGCCCTGGTTGTGTTTGTCCAGGAGCTTGAACGATTTGAACGTCATTTGGACCAAGTTTCGACAACATTCCCTGAATAGTAGAATCTTTACTTGTTAAAACCCCTGCGCCAACTTGCTTATTAGTTGGATCCATAACTGGAAGTGGTTTGGCTCCAGCAGGAATAGCTTCATGCAACTCTTTGAACACATCTTTCAGTGATCTCTTTGTTGTAGTTGCTACGGGTGCAGGCGAAGACTCATTAAGTACCTGCCTAGTCTTAGGAGCAGGCAATGCTTCTAGCTGGCTCATTTTGTTTAATAAGTCTTTCATGCTCATTGTCTTATCCTTTATGTGCGCCGGTTTGCGGCTTTGCCGGTCTTGAAATCTTGCTCATCGGGCTATCTTTACCCATTGATGCAAACTGAGTTTCTGGTTTGAACGGATCAAATGCATTCGGTGTCTTAGTACCTGAATAAGGAATGTCCATCTTGTCGTCTTTAGTTTGCTCTTTGATGCTGTCTAGATATGAATTGCCATATGCTTTGGCTGCTTCTTTAGCACCAGGCTGTTCTTCCATTTCTTCGTGGGTAAGAACAGGGCTATGCTTCATCTCGTTCTCATACCCATCTAATTCACTGTTAATGCTATCGTCATACGAAGTCTTAACAACACGAACATAGTCTACGTTGTGTCCAAGCAACTGCGCCATTTGCTGAATCATTGGCTCATTTGCAGGGTAGCGGAACTTGCCCTTGATGATTGTAACCGATTGGTTAGCTAGATTCGGAAAACCGTATGGGTCCTTCTGAATCGGGGTTGATTTGGGGGTTGAGAGTTCAACTGGATCAAACTTCTTGAGATTGAAAAGGAAGAGTTCTAAGAAATTCTTAGTAACGTCTCCGGCAATCTTAATCGTGTAATCATATGTATGCACCGACTCAGAAATATAGTGTCTTAGATTTTTCATTAAGGTGACCTCTAATGTATTATTGAGTATTTATCTTTGTTGTTTTATTTTTACAATTGTTTCCGTGTGCCCTAGTATAGTTTCCTTTACCCTTACCATGCGTTCCGCAGTGCGGACAATGCCACTCTATTTGACTCGGTGCAGATGGTCCTAGAAAATTATGAGTCCCTGCTTCTATCCGCTTTTTGTTGCATTCCGGCCCTAACCATTGATGCATACCTTTTAGAACGCGATCACTAGTAAGTGAGGTTCCATCTGTCCTGGTAAGACAGTGGTGCGACCCGTCTTCTATCCGTTTTCGATTTAGATTCGATCCTAGAAAATTATGAGTCCCTGCTTCTATTCGTTTTTTGTTTGTTCGGGTCTGTATTTTTCCGGATTGAAGATGGTGTTGACCTGTTGCTACTAATCTATTTTGCGTTGCGCGAGATCGGGCACCGTTAAGGAAAGGATGGGTACCGTCTTCTAGTTGTTTATGCACCGGATTATTAGAACCAGAGAAAGGGTGAGAACCTTCAGCTAAACGTTTTTTGGCGTTTAGGCTAGCTACTCTAGACAACTCTTCCGGAGATACCTGCATTTTGCTACCTATCTTTAGACACGCAGCCCAATCTCCTTGTTCTTCGTGAATGTTATAATGGTCTTGGATAGACAAGGCTGTTAGATTATTAGGATGATTATTTTCCCGGTCTCCGTCAATATGATGTATCTCATATGATCGACCGTTGCTGTCTTTTGGGATTGAACCGAAATGGTTCTCATAAATCTTTCGGTACTTAGGCGTACCGCAATAAATACACATAGCTGTAACTCCGCTTGGTTATAGAGTAGTTGGAGAGGTGAGAGTCTCGTGAACTACATCTTTATTTATCTTCTTTGTTACCTTTATTCATCAGAATCTTTAGTAGCTCATTACGATCTAGTAACTGGCCTTCGCCAATCGGTGTTGCCTCTATCTCCTCGCTTTTAGAAGCAAGTTTCATATCAATTTGTGCTTTTTTTAGCTGCATATCAATTTGCTTTAATTTGGCGTTTATCTTGGCGGTGCGGGCAGTGATCGCATGACCGAGCATTGTTCCGGCCGCTGAAAATATTTCGCTTGAAAACCTAGCTTCAACCTGCATACCCAAATCTTGTAAATCTTTGAAGCTGTCTGTAGCTAGTTGTGCTAACTCGTCTAGCTCCTCATCCGCCTTTTCTAGACCACGGACCTGGGGTAACGCATTCTCGATTTTCTCAAGATTGCTTAAAGCTGTTTCTGTAACTTCTTGAGTTTGTTCGGGAAGAGGTTCAGTCAGGTAGTTGCCCTCATCAGACGGAGCAAGTTCAAATAGGTCTTCAAGTCTTTTGTTCATGCAACTATTTAGTTACTTGCGCCCATTCCTGAACAAATCATCTTCTGTGATTACACGAAAAGTAAGTCCTTGCGCTTTGCAGTAAGCATTAGCAGCAGCCCATTTAGCGTGGTTAATCGCTACTACTGCACGATCTCTTGCACTTGCTACTTTACTCTCGATTATGCTTTGTTTTTTGGGCTTAATCTCTACGATCTCAGCTACTTTGCGTCCGCGATTATTTTCGTATAATACAAAGAAATCCGGGATATAGTTAGTTGGCTTGCCGGTGAATGGATGACGATATTTGATAACAAGTGATTCGCTCGCCCACTGTAAAATGCTGGTGTTGTTGTCACAGAACTGCATGAAAGCTAGCTCCCAACCTGAACGATATTTGGGCTTGTGGTTACCTACATACTTCTGAGGATTTTTTGGAACGTATATACCTTGCGCCCACTTAGCCATTTTATAGGACTACGTTGCGTTGTACTGCTTGGTTTGGATTCGGAATCTGACTTACACCATACAGAGATGCCTTTGATTTGAAAGTGTTTAGATAATAAGACATAGTTGCATTCATCTCAAGTTGGTTGTTGGTACCCTTCAATGCCCCGAGCATGTCGACCACATTGTATCCGCCGTCTTGTGCAATTCTAAATAGTATTGCTGTAAAATTACCTGCGATGTTTGGATTATCACAAACACCAAAGAAGTAAGAATAAACTATATCGTATTCTGAAGCATTTACAACAAGATTGATGTTGTAAAAACTATCGAACACTAATACTGTTTGGTTAGTTGAATTTTTAGTTGCTGTTGCCATAACACTATTTATCCCCCTGCATTTTGGGGATTAAAAGGTGTATCAGCAGCCAATCCTCTAGCAAAAGGACCTGTCAAACTTTTTCCTATAAATTGCTGCCCGACCGGAGCATTGACTTGATTCTCTAATCCGATAGTGGTTGGAGCCGGCGCGCCTTCCGGGGTAGTCTTCTGATAAGTGACACCGTCTGAAGTAACCGACCCCTGAGAAGTAACCGTCTTGGGACCAAGCGCCGCGCCGATTGTCGCTGCGGAGGCTGTACCAACGAAGCTTGGAGATGCTGCTGCTATCGGAACGTTGAACTGGGTATTTCTGTTTATCGGAGCGGTTTGAACAGCACTACGCAACAATGCTTTCAATGCAGTGTTTGCTATACCGCTGTTTCTTCCTGCTGAAGTTAAATCGTTTATCGTGTTCACGACTGCGCTTGCATTTGCAATCGCACCTACAACATTTCCGCTTGTTAGACTGCGGATAGCACCACCTGCTGCTTGTATTAATCCACCTTGACCCAATATAACTCCATTTGACCCACCGATTGCGATCGGACTTAGTTGTCTATCGTAGGTAGCGTTGTCCCCAAAGCCAGTAACAATATCACCTGGACTTCTACCATCTAAACTACCGTAGTTGTAAACCACAGTCTCGTAGTCAATGGACATTCTGTTAGTCATGACACCGCCGCCCTCAGCATAATTATAAGTGTCATGTCCGAAACTAGTAATAACCGGATTGACTAGGGTGTACGCAGTGAAATTGTGTTGATTGAACCCAAACACAGTGATGTTCTTGAAGAACGGTATCTTTTTTCCCGTCGAGTCTGTTTGTCCGCCGTTGAAGCCCCAGTCAAGATTTCCCTGAAGATCACCGTTATAAATATTTCTGCTGTTGTAATCACTGGTGTTACTCCCTACAGGTGTATTTGCGTTACCAGGCAATACGTTGCCCGGTTTAACTGTGTCATTGTAGTAATATCGGTAGTATGATTCCCAAAGCTGAGTTGCCTGATTAGCGTTATCATCGTGAAAGGAGATTTCAATTGGTTCATATTTGATTTTAGTTTGAATAATTCTCTTTCTATTATACTGGTTCATCTGAGAAGTAGTAAACGAAAACTGCGGAAGTTTTATTTCTTTAACAAGTAAACCAAAATTAGCATCGGTCGGATATCCTTTAGGATTTATGCTAAAATAAGTATGAAAGAGAAACTTTAGCTTAGGGGCGTTTTGGTACGAATTAGTACGAAACGTTTTTGATGCATGGGTGTAATCTCTAAGAATGGCGTTGCCGAATAAATCTCCGGCAACGTCATTTAGCAAGTCTTGATTAAAGCCCGACATTGGAACCTGTTAATCTAAAATCAATTACGATGTAGTGCCGCCGATACCTGTTACGGAACCAGTTGAACCACTTGCGATACGATTGATTGGTGAACCAACACCTGATCCAAGCGGTGCTTGAATTGCGTTGTCGTAGCGCAGAGTTAATGCGATAGTTACTACCTCGCTAGTACCGTAGTTTAGAGTATTGTAGTTTGCAGTTCCCAAGTAGCAACCATATAGTTCCCAAGTTTCAAGTACTATCGGAGCAGCAGTACCGTTGCCGCCGTCTAGAATCTGAATATTAGTTTGGAACTTATAGTCTTGACCAGTTGCAGCAGATGCCTGCTCAACGAAGTCAAGCTGCTTCTGAAGCTGCTGTCCGACTGCTTTCGAAACGCTGCCTGATGCATCGTCACGAATGTTTACTGAGAGTGTCTGCCACTTATGCTTACCGGCTAGATACAGCGTCGAGTTGTACACTGGGACTGTGATCTCGTCGAACTGCACTTGAGGTCTTGAGCAGTCGATTACTTGCTTAGTTAATGATAGACCTGCGGTTGACCCAACACCAAAGTTCAAGAAGTTGACTCTGAATCTGAACTGTAGCTTTGGCATCAACAGGCCCTGATTGCCACCTGCGTTGTCAGACGCGACAGTCATGTTGAACAATGATTGTGAGGCTGTTGCCATTTTAATTTCTCCTGTTATAAGTATTTATCTTTTAGAGTGAGTGTCTCGGAAGACACTCACTCTAATTATAGTTAAGCCTGATTGCCTAGTTCACCGGTGTTCAGAATACGAACTGGGATATAGATGAACTCGACAGCCTTAACAGGCTCGATAGCACAGTCTACCCAAAGCTCATTTCGGTCGATTCTAGCCGGGGTATTGTTTGACTCATCGCAGACGACCAAGAAGTCGTAAACGCCGCGCTTCGCAACAAGATCAACAAAGAGTGACTGGATAACTCCAGTAATCTGTTGACGAGTTAGTGAATCGTTGGGTTCGAATACGAATGGTCTTGCAGCAAGTGTCAATTGACGACGGATGTAAGCTACAAGTCTTGCTACGTTAACTCGATCAAGCGCAGATTGTGATGCAAAGCTTGTCTTATTACCGTAGTTCAACAACCCGTTACCGGTAAAGAACACGAGTGGGTTGATTTCATTAGTGTAGAGTACGTCACGTAGACCGATGTTGGTCTTGAATGCTTGGAACTCACCGGTTACTGAGTTAATGTAGCCGATGTTCGTCGCATTGTCGATGATACCGCGTCGAGTTCCTGCTGGTGCGAACCAAGGGAAAGCAACAGTGTCGTTACGCAGAATAGTTCTGATCATCATGTGCGATGGGGGAACTGCAACAAGGTTTCCGCTCAAGTCTGAAGTGATACCTGAAGGGTAGAACAAGCCCATATAACTGTTGCGACTGACGAGACCGAGTTCACCGGTCGAGTCAGCATTGGCATCATTGTTTGCCCATGCAGCGATTGCAGTTGCATCAGGTGGAAGTCTCATCGGAGTATCACCGATAATGAAGCCAGTGTCACCTCTGTCGTTGTTAAGTACAATCATGTTAGGCTGCAATTCAGCATAGTTTGGTGTAGCAATCAAGTTGAACTCGTTGTCTTCGTCACGAATTGCAGTGTTAGTATCAATTACTTCTCTCAGTGACTTGACGACCATGTTGCGTTGCGCTTGACGACCCATATAAGGTGAACCGTTTCCTTTCAGTCCTGATACACTCACCCACGCAGCAGTTACAGTTGGCAAGACCATGTCAGGGAAACGAATGCTATTAAAGTAGTTAGTGCGATACTGCTTGACGTTATATCCTGAGCGACGAGTGTTGAACAACAACATACCTACTGGGTAGGTTGAGTTTTCCGGGGCGTCTAAATCAAGATAGTCGCTAGATAGCAAGCTCTTGATGCTTGGGATAGGGTCATTTGCAGGACTTGTAGTGCCGTTAATTGCCCAACGTGCGTCTGCGAACAATACACCAGCCGGTGAAGTTTGATCAGCATTATCAATCAATACCCACTGATCTGTGCCGTCCTTGGACTGCCAACGATTGATCAATGGGTAGTTCTCAAGATCAGAAGTGTTGATCCAGATGTCACCGTATGCTAGAGCAGTACCATCTGATTGTAGAGTTGGTGCGGTCGCAGCAATCAACGGACCATTAGGGTCAGTTGTGTTCGATCCGGATGGTAAGGGGAAGCCACTTGAATTGTAGTTTACATTTTTGTAACCCTGCCAACCTGATGAGGTGTTTACCATGATATCTACTTCATCAACAACTGAATAGAACCAGTTAGTGAGGTCTGCTGGCGCTACAGTAGGAGCACCTTCGTTAGCAGTCATGTTAAATTCTACCCAGTTAGAAAGCTGAGTAGTGTACATTAACGATCCTTGACCGGAGTAATATTGAATTGAAGTTACAACACCTCCCACACTTACGCTCGTCACAATAACTTCCAGATCGTTGGCTCCGTCCGCGCCGCCTAATTCGTCACCGGGGAATGTGACGACCTCACCTACTACATAACCGGTTCCTGCAGCATCGAAGGCAAGACTGTCTACTTGGTAGTTTTGGTAGCTGTTATTTACATTTGGAATCAAGCCAGTTCCTGATCCTGTAGTAGAACTCTGCACTGGGTTGAAAACAAGATCGTAGAAGAACGGACCTTCTTTAACGCCTTGGGTAACACCGATATCGAAACCTGCTTCTGACATCAAGCCCGTGCTGAAGCCAGTTGTTTGATTCAGATCGTTAACAACAATCACGCCGCCCTGAGTGTGCTGGATTTGAATCTCACCGGTATCTAGCACAACTGCGCTAGTGAAGGGTGCACCTGCCGACGACCATGCTGTAACAAAGTCACTTGCATCTGTGTTATCGGCTAGTGTCATTGTGTAGGGTGAGCTTAGTGAGCTTGAGCCAGGAATCGAGGTTTGAATAGTTACTGTGTATGGTCCTGCCGTGAATGAAGGGCTGGTATTAGTGCCGGTAACGATAGTTGCGCCTGCTGCAATCCGTTCCCAATAATAGATTGGGGCGACGGGTGCAGTTGATGGCATCGAATTAGCAGGGTTATAATTAAAGTTATACTGTGCATAGACACTTCCTGCAGGAATTGCCTTCCCGCCGGTCGCGTCAATAGCACCAATTGCTTGCCAGTCGCTGTTTGCAAAGCTAGGAGTTTCCGGAACCCAAACTGAACTCAAGCCGTTCCACTGTGAAATTACAGGATTGTAGCCATTGCCTGCTGCGCCGATCTTGATCCAAACTGAACCAGATGGTCTTGGATAAGTCTGACCAGATTGCCATAGCGGCTGCTGGGAAGAAGTACCATAGAACACTGCGGGCTGATAGTACGTACCTGCGGCGATTCCTAAATCAGCTAGCACTGTGCCTAGACCAGCAGCAATCGTAATATAGGGAGGAGTAGTTTTAGTAACGGCCTGTCCTGTCTGCGCTGAATAAATCTGCAACTTGCCGTCAACTACGGCTGCTGATAGAGATGGAATATCCAAATTGTTGATCGATGCAGCAATGATTGAAACTACATTGTTTGGATTACCCTGAACAGTGATAGTTTGGGCGGGGGCTCCGTTGACTGAAATAGTGAATGTGTTAGTAGCCGTCAACGTTGGATTTGCATTTGAACCTTGGATGGTTGGATTTGCAACTAACCAATCAGAATCTCCAACTCTTGTCCAAGTGTTATTAGATGCCTTGAAGAAATACATGCCTGAAGTTGAAGCACTTGGGTAATCGTAGGTTGGGATTGCGATAACTGCATATTGCCCGATCGACCCGATGCTCTGTATAGGGTAACCACCGGATATTTGTGTAGAGTCAGTAATCACGATTGGAGTTTGAAGGCCGAACTGTCCTGTTGAAGCATTAAAGGCATAGATACCCCAAGTTGAAGTAGCTGAGTCTAACCACCAAGTGCCATCTGCAGGTGAACCAGTTGGACGAACTGTCTGACCAACCAAAGCTGCAAGATCAATGTCTGCTCTCAAAGTGTAAACCCGATTAGTCACACCGAGTGCAGAATAAGCAGCAAGAAGCCCGTACTCATTGAGTTCATAACCCTGAATAGGAGTACCGGCTGACGTAGTATAGAAGAATGGATTACCGTATAGAGTGACAAGATCACGCTGACTAGTAACTTGATAGAGCTTACCGGCATTAGCAGGAAGTGTCCCGGCTGCTACAGCAGTTCCTGTAGGATCGGCTTTGTTGCTTGCTGTAGCAAACACGATGAGTGGGATAGAGTTAGTTGGAGCTGGAAGATACTGACTTTGATCAATGATCGTAACTTCTACACCTGGTGAATTTAATGGCATGTCATTTTTCCTTTGTATGATTTTGAGGTTTACCACCTGCCTAGTAATGATTACTAAGTTTCTAATGATTATTTAGCGTAGAACTTAAAAAAGCAGGTGTAGGCGTGCCTTTAAAGGTCAAAATGCATAAATACTCGTATGCTGAAAAGACCTATATGCAAAGACTGCAATAAGAACTACTCTGCGATAAACTATATCCGCAAAGGCAAGACCTATTACCGTCGCATCTGTGATAGCTGCGGGAAATTAAAAGCCAAGAAAAAACCCAGAGTTTTGCTCTGGGAGAAGGCAGGCTATAAAAAGAAACCGCACTGTGACTTGTGCGGCTTCAAGAGTCTATATGCTAGTCAAATGACGGTATTCCACATTGACGGTGATTTGAATAATGTAGCGTTTAGTAATCTCCGAACGATCTGCCTAAATTGTGTTGAGATCGTGAAGCGCAAAGAAGTTACCTGGCGCCGTGGAGATTTAACCGTTGATTATTGATTCAATCTGCTGGTGCAAACTATCAATCGTTGCGTTGTTTTCAACATGATGGTCGTAATCTAGACCCACGCTACTGTACTCACTGGCATGAACGTTATAATACTTCAGCTTTGACATATACAGTTCACGTTGTCCTGCATTCTGCGTTGTGTTGTATCGATCAGCATAGTAATACCATTCAGGATTCTCACCCCGATGAATCCTAACCATACTTCCGCCGGCATTCTTGATAGCAGCAATTTCGTTGGGGAAGCGACAATCGGTTATCACGATATTATCCTTGATGCCGCGCAGCCGATTCTCTACGCTTGCTACCCAAATGTCGTTGTGAAAGTGCTTGCGAGCAACATCAGTTCCCCACTGTTGCAATACCCAACGAGGAGTAAGATTGGGGATGTCAAGACGATCTGCCCACCAAGTGTCAACTTCTTCTCGCCATTCTCGACTAGACTTAGTTGAGCCTTCAAGAAGTTCACGGTCCCAGTTAAAGATGACTGCCACCGCATCTTTAAGCGCACCAGCAAAGCTCATACGCTTGAATCCATGAAACGTGCAGAGATAATCAGCGGCAGTATCTTTGCCCGATCCTATCAGCCCCGTGATGCCCACAATCATTAAGTTATTCCTTTAATTATTATTATACTATAACATAGGAAGTAGTTACTGTCAAGCACCGATAGCCCTATAATAATCTTCATATAGCTTTTCTTTTGTTTTGTGACAATTCCCTCCTTTACTTGAATTTTCTTTTCTGGGAATAAGCCTTAGATTGGTCCAATGCCCTATAATTTCAGGAGGTATGTTGTTGTTTAACCCTTCACTGATGCTAAAAATGTGGTCTAAATGCCACTCATTGCTTCTAGTAATCCGAGTAGGATTAATCAATAAGTAGTTTTTAACCCAAGATTGCTTCGTTATCTCTCGCACCTTCATATAATACAAAGTTGATTCTTCTTTGTTAATATGCAAATTTTCATTGCGCTTTTTGGATAAGTCTGAAAGCTTCTGTTTAATTACGGGAACTTTAGATGGGTTATCGACACCGTATTTTTCCATCCAAGTTTTTCTTGCTGCTGCTAAACTAGTTTCATAATCCCTGTTTCGTTCTCTCCAGGGCTTGTGCTTACCGGATCGGAATCCGGTAGAGAACTTCTCATTAGCAAGGCTAGACTTTTCAGGATCCTTTTGTCTCCAATGATTTTCGGTAGTTGCTTTACTAATGATTTTACCTATTGCGGTGTTTTTTACTTCAACCGACGAGAATCTTCGGTAATCCTTTTCGTTCCATTTCAATGGTTGTCCGGTTATAGGACACACCTCAATAGAATACCGCTCATTGATTATGTGCCAAACACGCTGTTTAGGTTTAGCATCTGCAGGCAAGAAAGACGTAGCATTTAATATATCATCCCAAAGTTTTGGGTGAGTTTTTCGCAGCATTTTAGTTGCTGATTTATTACGACTATTATCTGCCCTTAGTATATTTTCAAGTATGCGTTTCATACTTGTATTTATTCCTTTACCCGCAGATCCAGGTTAAATCAACCTTGGATCCATGTTAAGGGGGCGGAGCCATCTACGTAGTTCTTGAGTTCTAGGAGTAGCTGTTCTTGAAGTGCCTTAGATTCAGCTTTCATTGCAGTACCGTTCAATGTAGTGCCACCACCTGGACCGGCGATGGTTCCAAACTTTTCACGAGCTTCACCGATGATGCCCTTTAGGATAGCGATGATAAAGTCAGCGATCCATACTCCGGCGTAGGGGTCTTGAAGCAAGATTGCTTCTGGACGCTGAATGTCGGCCCAGATCAGAATACGCTCACCTGTGCCCTTGAAGTCACGCACAACACGCAACACCTTAGTGACTGGGTCAAACGTATAAGTGACATAGCCACCGAACATGCGAGCAGCCAGTTCAACGTAACCAGCATAGAAGTCGTACGTCGCCATACCACCTGTGTAGTTGTAGTTCAACAGATATGTGTTGAGAATAGCACTTGAGAACGGGTCGAATGATGACGATGACGGACCTGTTTCAAGTCCGACTGTGCGTCTAAACAATGCACGAACGTTGATGAAGTCAGAAGGAAGTGTGTATGTATCTACGTTCTTAATAACAGTCAACAGCGTGTATGACTCTTGCGTGGCGTTCTGCGCTCTCTGACGATAGATTTTGATAGCGTAGTTGTACGCAGCCTCATAGTGTTGAGGGTCAAGTTCTAGATCAATGATGTCGCCGCCCATACGCAAACGGACGTTCTCAAACAGAGCCTGTTTGAGTTCTTCTAGGTTAAGATTGGTAGGCGTTGATAGAATGTCTGCGGTCATGTTCGTTTCCTTGCTACATCTATTTAGTCAGGAAACGCTATGACTCTTAATTAGGTAAGATCGTTGCGGGTGGAGGTCCACAACGTTTGAACTCGAACTCACCATTTATTGGATTATACTGAGCAACGTCGTGTTCAATAGCATCTGTTTGTAAATTTGCAACAGTCATCAAACGACCCAAAGTAAGTCCCAGCGCAAGGCTGCACAGAAACAATGCAATAATAAGTAGCTTGTTCATAGATCGCCATCCCTGCGGTTCTCACTATAGTGAGCATCAAACTTACCGCCGGGATATCGGTCTTGTAGCTTATGCACGTTTTCTGCAAGCACTTCATTAGGATCAAGCCCAAGAGCGTTGCAAGCATTAACCCAGTACCAAGCAATGTCACCTAGTTCACGCTTCATATGGAAGATGTTGTCTTCGTTAAGCGGTTTACCTTGGAACAATACCTTCTTCACGATCTCCTGAAACTCGCCGCCTTCACTGCCGAGTCCAGTGCTTGCAGTCATAAGCAATGCAAGATTGACATTGGTGCTAGCGTCAAGCTCTTGAAGACGCTCGATAAGTGCAGCAAGGTCCTTGCTTGGTCCAGAGCATACAGTCAGAACGAAATCTGCGTATTTGTTTAAATCAATTCGGTTTGTCATATATTTCCTTTTAAAATGCCTTGAGAATGATAAGATCAGCATTGAAGCGCCCGTTCGGCACAGCTTCAACAGCTTTGATCTCCTTGAAATACTTACGTGCAGCGGGCCTGCTGCCGACAAGAGCCTTGATCTGTTCAGCGGGCTTACGCAGCGTCTTAATGCTGCTCTCGCGCGTGTCAAATCCAAGAAGCGTGTTGCCCTTAACGATCAGACAGTTGCTATACTGATCTGCAACGTAATGGTGCATCTTGCGCTTACGAGTGTCGTAGACCCAAGCCTCCTGTGCATTGTGCAGCTTCTCAGGGGACAGACCCACAAGATCCAGCTTGAGAACCTCATCCTTGAAGGACCTGAGATGCTTCAACCTAGAAACGACCTTAGCAATCGGAACTGCTTTGCGAATCCTCGGAGCACGATCTGCTTTCTTAATTCCAATGTATGCAGTCAAGTTTTCAATGATTTGGTCTGCAAACTTGATGTTGTTGTTAATCTGAGTGCGAGTGTACTTCGCATAGGCCTCGTTCAATTGAGGACACTTGCCTTCTTTAGCTTCCTCATACTCAGCCTTGAGAGCTTCCCAATGCTTGATGTAATTGTTGATATGTTGAGGGAGAACCTTCTGTTCATTCAAGAATCCCATGATTGCATCTTTAGTTGGGAATTCTTTAGGGCAACCCGCAAGCAGATACTCATCAGCAAGAACTTCAATTTCACCAAAAGCGTCACGCGCCCGTTCACGCATCCGCTCTTGGATGTTCTGACGGAACACGGGCTTCGCAGCCTTAGCAGCTTCCACTTTCTTTTCTTCTTCGACAATCTTGGCACCATCCGAGATTGCTGCCGCGACACGGTCCTTGATGAACGTAGTCATAGGATTCAGAACGGGACCCGTGCCCGGAAGTGCTTCCCAATAGTCTGCTTCTGCTTGATTATGATCAGGGCAACCGGTGTGCAACAGCTTGCAAGTGATCGCATGCCAAACGTTGAGCGAATGAATACCCTTCGGGGCTTTAGCGTTGCGAATGTCTTGTGCGGAGTAGTTGTTATCCTTCATCCACTTCCAAATCTCAGGGAGCAGATCAGCTTCCTGAAAATTCTCATAGTAGAAATACTTTGCGTTGGTCTTGAACTTGTTGAACTGCTGGCCAGTCATTTTCTCCCAGCCAGTGAAGTCAGGACCAACCATTTTCTTGCCGCGACGAATCGGGGCAGCACGAGCGACTTTCTTTTTGGTCTTAACAAGAGAGGGACGACGAGCCACATGAGTCTCCTAAATTTCAGATTACTTATATAGTATACAAAAAGGCTTGATAAAAGTCAAGCCTTTTCTTTCCTATAGAAAACAACAAATTACGCTGAGACGAGAACTTTGCGGCAGGAAAGCTTTTGCTCCTGCTTCTTTTTATCAGGCATGACCCTAGGCTTGTTGAACTTGAACATGTTCCGATGAACGTTATTACGGGTTTTCATTGCCTTGTTCCTCATCTTGTATTTATAATAGCACCACTCTTTCCCAAAGTCAACCGAAAAATAATCTTAGGTAATGCGATGAGCATGGTATTTGTCAACGTTGACCCCGCGAGAAACCCACTCTAGGTTTTCAGGGTGAAAGTTAAGGTGGTTGTGGTCTATATGATTTGCTTCCCAATATTGCGAATCAAAATGATTCTTCACTGACTTAGGAGTCAACTCCCATTCAGCCTCAGTGACTCCATCTGGAATAGGATAATCATGAAATGTTTGTGCAACGATCTGGTGAATATGGACAGTTAGGCTATTCCCCCACGCATCCACAACCACCTTAACTTTAGGATATTTGCTTTTTCCAGTCACTCTGTTGTTGAGGATACGGAAATTCAAGCATCGCTTCCCCAACAGTGATGGATAGCTTTTATCAACCCAAATATAATTGTATCCTTTTCGGAAGCTAGCGAGTTTTAATGTATTATCGATGTGTAGGAAAAAGTAGTAACCTTCTAGCGGTTTACCCCGATACATCGCTTGATAAAATGGTCGATTATAATCATCATAGAACTCTGGCTTGCACTTGTATGTAGACATTCTTTTCAATCTTTCATTTCTGTTATTGATTCTGAATGCTAACACCGTCCTATACGACTGTCAACTATTTTTAATCGAAAAGGCTATTTATTTTGGTTTTTATACCGCGCTTGATCTTTGTAGCTTTTTGGCTTTTTAGGTTCAGGTTCTTTTGGTGCGGCAGGCATTGGTTCAAATGACTGATTAGCCATTGTCGTTGCTACATTTTGTTGACGCCTATAGTTAGCGGGTTGACCGGTACCCAATTCGTCATGCTTGAATAACCCGTAAAGCTTGAGGATAGCAGGATCTTTTCCTGATATGGTATAACACAAGTTCATGTCATGCATCAGATGAGCATGGCGGAGTTTAGGAACTTTTCCAGTGAAGTGCCCGGCGTTTCTAAAAGCAACGTCTCTGGATCCAAAAGGTTTAGTAGGATCTTGTGCTTTGGTGTCGATGAAATCATCAAGTAACTTGCGAAGTTCGGGATGAGACCTTGCCTTTTCAGAAAAAGTATCCCTGAATAATTTACACCATTGACCGTCCAGCATTTAATCAAACCAAGAGTTGATGGTTGCCTTGAGTTGATCGGCCGGAACAGGCTTCGACCATTCGTTTTTCTCCTCAGCTTCAACGATCTTTACCAGATCCTCAGTGAGAAATCCAGTGTCATTGGTAGCATCGATAGCTTCAGTGAGGGCTTGCTTTTTCGAGATAGTAACTTCGTTGATTTTCATATGATGTTCCTCTGAAATTATTTATCTGTAATTCAATATAACAAAACGGGCGGTCGATGTCAAGCCCTTTATATCCAAAAACTTCGATAAATAAAGATATGCCACGTTTGTCACTTTATCGTCCTAATAAGCAAAACGACTATCGCTTCCTTGACAGAACGATATCAGAACAACTCACTGTGGGCGGTACTGACTTGTACATTCACAAATATGCAGGTATTACTAATCAGGGTCCGTCTATTGACCCTACTCAACCACAATACCTTGAACCCAGTCCTACACAGATTCAGGACTTGCTGTTTCTAGAAAACAGAGATAGAAAGTATGACACTAACATCTATCGGTTGAGAGGGCATTACAACGTTCAGAATTTAGACTTTGACCTAAGTCAGTTTGGGCTTTTTCTAAACAACGAGATCATCTTTGTCACTGTTCACTACAATGACATGATTGATATAATTGGCCGAAAGTTGATGGTAGGTGACGTTATTGAACTTCCTCACTTACTTGACTACAATCCACTGGATGCCGCGATTCCATCAGCATTGAAACACTACGTGCAAATCACAGATGCTAACTACGCAAGTGAGGGTTTCTCGCAAACTTGGTTCCCTCATCTATGGCGTATCAAATGTGAACCTCTCGTCAGCAGTGAAGAATTTGCAGATATTCTTAATGCTCCTACTAATCAGGACAACTATCTCGGTGATTTTGACCCTGCTAAGACGTATCCCCCTGGCTATACAGTCACCTATGGTGGTAAAATTTATAAGTCAATCATCGAGGTTCCCCCCGGAATCACTCCACCAGATGCCACTTACTGGCAGGTAGAGGAGAACAACAGCATTGCAGATATTCTTTCTACATACAACAAGAATATTGAAATCAACAATGCTGCTCTGCGTGAAGCACAGCGGTTAGTTCCTCTTTCGGGATACGACACTAGTAAGCTGTATATTGTTCCTACATATGGTACATTTCAATCTAACGGTATTCCGTCTGGTAAGTTTAATCAACCTGCCCCGCCGATAGGCATCAACACACAACCCGGAACTACTCCCGGTCCTCCTGTAGTTGGTACGGTTATGATGGTTAAAAATCCTCGTTACAGAAATACGGCTGCCGGTATCAAGATCAAGAAGTCAGTTCTCGAAAGCATCTGGGACATGACTGTCGATTCTATTGGCTTCAATGACAAGATTGACAAGTTTGTCCAAGCTCAACTATCAGTCATTGAACAAGCACCTCAAAAAACAGACGGTGGTTCGGGTTCAGTAGAAACAGACAAGATTCTAAACGTGCAGTCATTCGGTATCGTGACTGGCCCGTACGGGACTGCGGATAACACCTATGCAACTGCGGATCAGAATCCAGAAGCTCCCGGCTTCATCGGAGATATCACGATTAACATGGACTATCGTGCTGACTGTATCCCAGGATTTCAGTACATTGCTCGTGCAAGTCCACGCTCATTTGGCTACACCACTGGATATATGTCAGGCGACGGTCAACCACCAAACGGCTTCCCGCTAGGAACAGCAGGGTTAGAAGAAGGAAGACTATCAACAACAGGTGCAGGTATCACTTTCCCGGAAAATCCACAAGTAGGTGAATACTTCTTACGTATTGACTATCTACCTCAATTGTTGTATCGCTGGGACGGCTTGATGTGGATCAGGATCAGTGATAAAGTCAGGACTGATACAGGCTTTGGTATCGAGGATCGCTCGTTGAAATCGCTATTTATTAATGATAGCGATCAAATCTATCTAAATAGTGAAGCGAAACTGGTTCCTGAAGCTCAACCGTTGTCATCGATATTGCAGCCTACGCCAGACGTTCTACCACCGGAGTAATATCAAACTATGGCCCAATTTTTCTACGACAATCAGGTCCGTCGTTTTCTGATTCAATTTGCCAAGATATTTTCAAACTGGTATGTCACCAGAGGCAAGGATCCTAATGGTAATGACATCCTAGTGCGTATACCAATCATGTACGGAGATTCAAGTAGACAAGCAGCTACTATCATTGCTAACAATTCTGCTAGTAATCTTCCGTCGGCACCTTTGATTACATATTACATCACCGGGATTGAGTATAATCAGAAATGGACACAGGATCCTACGTTTGTAGATAAACTAAACGTTAGACAACGTTCATACAATCAAGAGACACAAAGCTACGAGACTACCCAAGGACAAGCGTTTACTGTTGAACGCCTCATGCCTGTTCCATATACGCTACGAGTTAATGTAGACTTTTGGACTACTAACTACCAGCAGAAGCTAGAAATCTTTGAACAGTTGGCAACTCTATTCAACCCTGCTCTTGAAATACAAAGCACTGATAACTTTATTGATTGGACTTCGTTGTCCGCAGTATTCCAAGACGGTATAACATTCTCAAGCAGAACTATTCCAGTCGGAACCAGCAACCCCATTGATGTTATGACTTGGAAGTTCTATATGCCTATCTGGATCAGCACTAGCTCCAAGCTCAAGAAGATGGGAGTCATCGAAAAGATCATCGCTTCTATATACAAAGGTTCTGCACTACTGGACGTTCAAGACGATCAGTTGTTGCTTGGTACTAGGCAAAAGATTACCCCGTACGGTTATAAAGTGTTGTTGTTAGGTAACAAGCTACAATTGCTTCCTGCTAATGAAGCATTTAATCCATCCAACGCCGCATTAGCGTTGCCCGACAGTCCTAATACTAATCTATATTGGTCTGCTCTGTTAAACGTATACGGTGCAGTTAAGCCCGGCATCTCTCAGATTTGGCTACAGAATCCATATATGGATTATGACATTGTAGGCACGATTGTCCCTGACCCAAACGATGATAGATTCTTGATCTATAACATCGACCAAGACACTCTACCCCAAAACACGCTAGCACCCGTGAACAGTATCATTAATCCCCAGTTAACAGGTCCCAACGCAGGATTGCCTGGCCCGATGCCGGGAGTAAGATATCTAATCGTAGAAGATATCGGCAGCGAGGGTGCTACTACTGTTTCATGGGGCGGGTTGGTTGCCAATGCCAATGACATCATTCAGTTTAACGCTGATACAGGTCAATGGTTCGTATCTTTTGACTCTCAAGCCGCAACTACAGTGCAGTTTGTCACGAACTTAGTCACAAGCGTACAATATCGATACGTGAATGCTGATGGGATGTGGATGAAAAGTTTTGAGGGATGGTATGATCAAGGCGATTATAGCATCGTCATCTAAAATGTCTCATCAAGCAGCCGGCGTCTTCTTCTATAGCAAATCTAGTGCTAGATATCTGTATCTACTTAGGTCGGACATGAGGAATCCAACGTGGAGTATTCCCGGAGGAAAACTTGAGGATAACGAAACATTGCTAGATGGAATTCAAAGAGAATGCACCGAAGAAATAGGGTTCTTCGACGCTGATCTAAAGTTTGTTCCTATTCAAAAATTCGTGAATAATACGTTCGTGTATCATACGTTCTTCTGCGAAGTAGAAGATGAGTTCATTCCTAAATTAAATGATGAACATGTGGGCTATGCTTGGGTAGGAGATGGATTATACCCCAAACCGTTGCATCCCGGTTTGTTTAGTACTGTCAATATTGATGTTGTTCAAGAAAAACTAGATATACTAACTGGTCAATGAACGCATTACATCCCAAGCATCTTTTCTATTACGTCGAATCCCATTGCCCCTGCTAGAACACCCGCACCCATAAGCATCCAGCGCCATTTTTCTAGTGCAGAAATCTTCTTATTAACCTCGTCGTGCTGGGCGTTATTTTCATCCTGAAACCCTTTGATTAGATCATGAGTTTCTTGTAGTTGCACTTTGATCTCATTGCGAAAGTCCTTCAGGTCAGTCTTTAGTTCATCAACTTTTTCGTTGATATTTCCATACTGCACCTGAAGGACCGCAATTTCGGTCTCAGCTTGCTTGAGTTGTTGAACGGAAGAAGTCTGAGCCATAGTCTTCTACCTTATGCGTTGTTGATAGTTACGATTGGGTTCGGCTGACCATTGTCTACGTTCGCAACAGCGGCTGCGTTGAACGATGAAATGACATCCGGGTTAACGTTAGCCAATACCGCAAGACCTGTACCAGAAGCAGTTCCAGTAGCAGTGAATGTGATACCAGTCATGTTAGCCATAGCACCAACTGAAGTCCAGTTTGTTGTACCTGCGCTGTAAATTGTGTATACAGTACCGGCTACTAATGAACCAGGAGCAACTGTTGCTGGGAACAGTTCACTATCGTAGTTGTTGATGCTTGAAACATACTGCGAACCAGAAGCCGCATTAGTTGCGATGATGGACATTTTGTTTGGCGTCAATGCGGCATTCGCTACGTTAGTAGTATAGCAAACACCTGTCAAGCCTGATACCGCACCTTTTACAAGATACTTTGTTTTGCCTTTTTGACGGACAATGTAACCGGCTTCATCATTTGCATACACATATGCTGCATTGCTTGCGATGATGTTAGCGTTAGCAGTTAGCGCAACACGATTCAAGATAGCATTTGGTGTGCCTGTAGCAGCACTCATCTGTACTTCTGGACCGCCTTGATCGGCAGATACAGTAAATGCAGCAGCATTTGCAATGCTCTTAACAAAGTATGTTGTACCTGCTACAAGAGTACCTAAGTTAGCACTGAATGTGATTGGCATGTCTGCAATAAGAGTTTGAGCATTGCCTGAAGTTCCGATAATATTTCCTGATACTACAGTATTTGCTACTGCAACAGTAATATTACCTTTTGTACCACTAGCAAAACCTAGATCAACATAGTCAGTGCTACCGTTGATGTTAGCAACAGCAACTTGAAGTGCTGCGCCAGTTGCTAAGTTAGCAAGATCAGTACCTACACCTGCTACCACTGCACTAGTGTTAACTGCTAGTGGTGTATATAATGTACCTACACCATTAATACCGATTGCAACTGAGGTTAGTACTTGCTTACCGTAGATTCCTGTGTTGCCTCCGACTACACCGTATGTGTTAGAGTTCGTTGCCGGGAAACCTGTACCACCGACCGGGTTATTGAAGTATGCGTCAACTACTGCAACTGATGCAGCTACAGAACCACCTGATGAGTCTGTGAGTGTTGCCATGACTTGAGGCTGAACACTTGGCTGTGTTGCAGAAACGTCAAATGTGCTGTTGGATAGAATTGAATTGATATAATAAATTGTACCTGCTACAAGTCCACCGACCGTAGTAGCAACGATGAACGGCATACCAGCGGCTACGCCGACAGTAGGTGAAGTAGTTAAATTGTCTGATACTGTTACGATACTGCCTGTTGCGGCTGTATCAGTGATTGTCAAGACAGCTTGTGCCTTGGCGATTTTTAGTGGGCGTCCCATTTGTTTTCTCCTTATGGTTGCGAGTTCTAGTCGCTACGCAGTGGGTGCTGCATAAGTTCTCCCTATGAGAACGTATGATGTATTTAGCTTTATTGCGTAAAAATTCATTGAGTTGGTCCACCGTTTGCCGGGGTCGCTGGAACACCAGAAGTACCGGTATTAGCATGGGGAGCGCCAAGTTCAGTGACAGTAAACAAGCTATTTGCACCTGCAACAGATAGATATGATACTATATTTCCCTGTCCAACAATCACGCTATTGAGAGTAGTGTTGGGTGGAACAAACTGACTATTAGCGTTTGCTACCGTATAAGCAACACCGTATGGGTTGTATCTTGCATTAGCTCCGCTGATCGCTACTAAAGCGTTTGCAGCTAGTACTAAGCTAGTGTTGTTAGCAATTGATTGTACGATACCCACTGAGTTACCTCCAGTATTTCCGATCCATGCGCCCACGCTTAACTCAGTAGTGAATGATGTGCCTGACCCTGTAATCACGTTGCTGTTTGTAGCACAAGTGACTGTACCAGTCAGTGCCACGTTCGGGAAACTAGTAGTGTACTGAATCCCAACGTTTGATGTAGCTATTCTCACCTTATCCGTAGCAATGTTTGCTGATGCTGCCGGCGAAGCTGAGTTTGCTGTATATGCGTATGATGCCATTTTATTATCCTTTTAAATTAAGCGAACGTTGCGCCAACCGTGTACCACTGAGTGCTACTAGTCGCGTAATATTGTATACTTGCACCCGAAACGTGTGAATATGCAGCATTTGTTGAACCGCTATTAACGGCTCCACCTGTTGCCGGGTAAACATTAAGAGTATTAGCACTGGTATTATTAACAATTAATACCATACCGGCGACTGCGGTTGGAAGCACCACTCCGTTTGCCCCAGAAGAAACTGTACTGACAACATTAATCTCTTTGGTCAATGCTGTTGCAGTACCCTGTGTTGATCCTGCTGCTGAAATACCGGTTGTGATCGAACGAATATGATAAGAAGTCGCTACTAGGTTTCCACCAGTTACGTTACCTGTTGCGGCTACTACGCCACTAGTAGTTAGATTTCCACCAGTTACGTTACCTGTTGCAATAATAAGTCCGGCTGTTCCTAGGTTACCTACGTTAGCATTGCCGGTTACGCTTAGTGCGCCGGCAGTAACTAAGTTACCGCCAGATACGTTACCTGTTGCGGCTACTACGCCACTAGTAGTTAGATTTCCACCAGTTACGTTACCTGTTGCAATAATAAGTCCGGCTGTTCCTAGGTTACCTACGTTAGCATTGCCGGTTACTGCCAGTGTTGAGGTAGTCAAAAGTCCAGTTGCTGCATTGAAAGAGATGTTGGCGTTAGATGCAAGTGCATAGTTTGCACTAGTATTGGCGCTCACAAATATCGGGTAGAAGGTACCGGTTGTCTGCGTAGTTACTGCACCGAAATCCGAAACGTTTGCATGTGCAACATTGAGGTTAGCTACACGAGTAGTTGACACGACTTGAATAGGAGCAGTACCAGTAGCAATGTTTGAAAATAACCTAGTTCCAGTCACGAGACCGGATGAGACCAAGTTACCAACATTTGCATTACCGTTAACAGTTAATAATGTTGCAACGCTATCATACGTGAGAGCGGAACTACCTGCCAAAGTTCCCCCGCTGTTAAACTGAATCGCGTTGGCAGGAGGGGAAGCAGCAAGAATTCCGCCTGATCCACCCACGTTAGCAATAGCTCTACCCCCTTGTTGATAGACATTGGCTGTCAAGCCGGTAGTAGTTTGTAGAGAAAGGATATTTGAGGCGTTCCCGTCCGCAGATGTTGCGATTCTTATTGTAGTTCCGGTTGGTTTGTCATACACGTAGTATGTGGTGTTTGCGGTAATACCGCTAGTTGACATGTTGCCGATGAAGGATACTGCTGCATTAGCAGTGAACTGTGTTGAATTTCCTATTGTAACTCGATTAGTAGTTACTGTTGTTGCACTGACGTTAGTATATGCATAGGCAGAGTATGCGGACGAGTCTACCGGAGTGCTTAATCCAGAGTCAGAATAGAGTGAGAATGTGTTTGAAGTAAGCACGTTGGCGTAATAAGAATTACCATTTAATTCAGTCATTCCCTGTGCATTAGTGATCGTTACCCTAGAACCTTCAGTGAAGAAGTTGTCTTCTGTCGTGGTAACAACAGCAGGGTTAGCTTTTGTTACGTTCTCGATGCTGGCAGTGATTGTTGCTTTTGGCGTCCAAGAAAGATTACCTGTACCGTCAGTCTGCAACACATAACCACTGGCGCCGCCGTCGAGTTTAACATTACCCGCATCGCCTAGCGTGATCAATCCACCTGCGTTGCCACCGCGATTTACCCAATTGGTACCGTCAAACGCTAGAACTTCTCCATTAGCAAGAGAAGATGCGGTAATGTTAATATTTCCTACAGCACCGTCAATCTGGCTAAAACTGATAGCGGAATACCCAGTAAGTACTTCAACGTTTTCATTCGGAGTTATCTTACCGATGAAAAGTCGTTTCTGGTCTGACGCCCAACCAAATTCGGCTTCATCTAATTGCGGCAGGTCTACTAAGTTACCCGAACGCTGCTGTATCTTCGAAATTTGTAAAATCGCCATAAGAGTAATCTTCACCCATTGATATACTCTTATTTATGCTTTACGTATTCGAAATCCTCATAAGAATTTGGTGTAGTATTGTTCTAATCTTTTGTACCACATGTCAGTGTACTTGTCAAACTCGTTGCCCTCGATGATGAACTCTAAGTACTCGGGTGTAGACAGCACACCTCCCACTAGTTCGGGCTTGACACACATAAAGATAACGCCCTTGCGTATCTTCGTATCATAGACTTCGTTGTGCGCTAGAGCATATGCACAGGTCTGAACAAAGTAGTCATCGATCCATTCTCGCTTCTTTACTTTGTTTGATTGCTTGTGGTCCATAATGGCTTCATCGCCGTCATGCATTCCGCATAGGTCTGTTGTTCCTGCATAGACTTCAGGGAAATACAATGAGACTTCTGTACCCCAAAACTCATCGCACTTAGGCAAACCCTTCTCTATGATTTGAGTAGCCATCAGATGACTCTGCTGACTATAAGGATTGCTTCCGGGTTCGCCGCGCTTATCTTCTCTGATGAAGTCTTCGATCCACTTATGCATCCGAGTTCCTCGGCCCGCCGCTTCGGTAGTGATCTCCTGAGCTTTTTTGTGACCAACTCGCTTTCGCCAGTTTTCTAATGCTTGCTTAGATTCTTCTGACTTAGTTGCTTCTAGGATTGTCGTTACACTAGGAACTTTGAAACCGTCAGGAGTGATATATCTGCGAGAACCGTCGATGTTTACTTTGTTTAATTGTTGATACGGAAACTTATTTGTTATAGCCATATATTATTATAGCACAGCTAGTTAAAGAGTCAAATGAATTGGTTAAGTTTTGAGCGCCCGTTTAGCCATATTTGCAACTGTCTTGTCGTTGTCTGGAGTGGCTGGTTTATCTATAGTATCTTCTTTTTGACCTTTGAATACTACGCGGTCACCTTGAATATTCTTAATCAACCCCTTGAGCGGAGGGGTCTTGATCATATTGTATAGATCGTTGACATCTAGAATAACGTCGTAATCTTGGAAGTAATCCAAAAGCTCATCCACAGTATAATCGTCTCCGATCTCACCGTTATCCAAATCATTTTTCAGTTGATTGGTAAGGGCGACAATCTTTACTACAGTAACATTGTCTTCGTCAAATTCAAAGAGGCGCATTGTTATCGCTTTGCGCGGCCAACACTACCTGTCTGCATGTCTAGTTCTTCTTCCGGAGCAGGCGGAAGTTCTTCCGGAGCAGGCGGAAGTTCAGCCATCGCGTCTGCACCCGCTGCTGCATCTACATCCATTTCATCTGCTGCACTATCGAAGCCAGAATCGAATCCAGAATCGGCTTGACCTGTGATGCCGTTCAACGCAGCTTGTAGTGCGTTTTTAGTTTCTAATAGGGCAGTATTGAGAGCAGCTAGAGAACCTGACACTTGTCCGTTGAATTGAGTGCTTTCGTTGGCCCCGATTTCTGATTGGATCGAATCGACAAGAGCAGGCAGTTCCTTAACAAGCATATCGTTGGCGTCTTCATACATCTTCTGAATTGAGTCAACCATGTCTTGAGCAGCAAGGATAACCTGTGACTTTTCTACTTCTTCGTTTTCAAAAACAATGCGAGGAGTCTTGATAGTTCTGAGGTGTTGAGTTAGAGCCTGTTCCATGAACAATGCTTTCAGATACGAGGGATTATTCTGAGTCTTGTAGAAGTTTGATGACTTCTTTGACTCTCTGAGCAAGTTCGATACTTTGTTCAGCATAGCGCGTGCGCGAGGACCGTCCAATGCAGATACATCAACTCCAAGAGCGAAGTTTTCCTTCAGTGCCCTTGCTGCAACATTCTTGTTATCTAAATCATTAAGTTTCATAGTTGGCTCTTCCGTTTTGATAATGTATTTATCACAGACATCTAAGTTTTGTTTGGTTAGTCCGATTAAACTTTCTAGTCTGGATCATCTTAGAACTATTTATATAAGATTTGATCTCATCTAGGATTTGCTTTCTCTTTCGAGTATCTTCTTGCAGCTTGACCACGTAAAGCCATCTAGAATCTCGGCCCAAATGCTTACGCAACAGTTGTCTATGTATTAGCAACTCAGTATAAATGCTAGACAACTGTAAGTCTAGGGCTTGCACCCTCTTAGCTTCTCGTGTCTTTCCCGCATGATGCAGGGTGCACCAAGCTACTGCATTACGTATAGTTTCAAACTCAATAGGATCATCCTTACTAAAAACTTTAAACCAACCTTGTTTAGTGGGTACAACAGTGTATTTTCCAAACAGTGAATATCTACCGGTTTGATCCTTAGTAATCAATACTTCTTTAAGATCAGACTTCAACTCGTCTTCGAAAAATTGATTTAGCTTGATTTCAGTTTTCATTACCTTACCTCAAAATAAATGTTTTTTAGCTCTTCCGTAGTATCCATGTAAGTAGGTAAATTACCTACTTGATTTGGACAGAGTATCATAGGAACACCGTTACAGTCACTATATAGTGACCCTAAGGGTTCTGTGCCTTTATCAAATACGCTAGTGTGTTGAACTTCAAACTCAAATTTCCAGCAATAGCTAACGGTATCTTCGTTTGGTGTGTAGAGAAATCCAAAGAGATTGAATTCGTGATCAGTCATTTCTATTCTAGTGGGGAATCTAACGACTTCGGGCTGAGAACGCATTGAAATCACCTGTAATATAGTATCAAAGTTGCACTGGGTGTTGCGTTTTTGCAACCATCCTTCAATGTCATCCTGATTTGGTTTAGAACGATTCATCACCCCGGTCTGGGTTATGTCAAAAAGAGTATAACAACATAAGCGATGCATGTTAGTATTTAGACCCAAAAAAACCCGGGGATAAATTAATACCCCCGAGTTCCTGTTGTAGTAGATTTACTAATTATTAGTTAGTGAAAGTTGCGCTTGCTGCACCGGTTACTGTATTTGCAGTGCCGGCTGCTGACAATGCTGCAATGATAGCAGCAACAACGTTTGCGTTTGCACCGAGCGTGTTATTGACTGCCCATGCACCAGTTGGGTACACCGCGAATGCAACAGTATCAGGACCAGCAGTTGTAAACTCATACATGTAAACAGTTGCGAGTTGCTGAACTGTTTGAACCATTGTGTTAACCTGTGCACCTGAGAATGCACCGGTTGAAGCTGCTGAGATCGTGAAGAAGTCGAGCTTTGGACCCTGTGGCTGAACAGTTGCGCCGGATTGAACTGCGTTTAGACCTGAGTTAGTGTATGCTGCTGCGTCTAAGCGTAGAACTGGTAGATAGTCACCGTTTGTCTTTGTAAATTGTGCCATTTTTAATGTTTCCTTTTAATGTGTGAGATCATTGTCTCATACATTTATTTATGCTAGGAAGAAAAAAAGTCGGTTTTGGTATCCAAAATCTTATAAAGCAGAGACTTATTTAGCCTTGAGGAGTGCTGCGATTTGTTTTCTCGCCTCAGGGTCGCCGGCATTGGCACGTTTTAATAATTCTGGATTATCCTTGTAGATTTTGCTCATTCGGGGGTCTAGGTTGTCGCGGGTGTCGCTAACAGCAGGAGCGGCCGAGTTGACGCCAGATTGTTGTCCGGTTTTCACTGCCGGCGGCTCATTTCCAGTTGGCTGGTAGTTTCCGAACGGCGAAGTTTTAGCAGGGGCGCCTTGCTGAGGTAAAGCATTCTCAATTCCAGGAGGAACATTCGGAGATATAGAGGCAATAGCAAACATTGCGTTAGCCAGATCAGTCAGAGCCTTATTTGGCTTTTTATAGTTTGCTTCAATCGCTTGAATTAACGGTTCAACATTCGTTTCACTAGCAGACCAATCAACAGGACCCATGTACTTTTTAAGCCAAGCACGGATGAAGTCAGCAACACCCATTGCATTTGGGTTAGCTGCAACGGGCTGCTTCTTCCCAAATCCAAACAGTTCAGTAACGATTCCTTCAAAAACGAGGTCCATTTTCTTGAAATCAGGGGTTGCAACTGGGATTGGCTTGCAACGGCTTAAGAATACACCCGAGTTGCTGGCACTTTCGTAAAGACGAATTCGAAGACCTAAGTTATCCCATGTTAGCCCGTGTTCTCTGAGCATGTTAGTGATTGCACGATATACGCTCTGTGTTAAGAATTTTTCGCCAGCTTTACTGCTCGCAGTCCAAGTAGGAGCAAGTTTGCTTACATCATACCCTGCGTTAGCAAACTTAAGAATCTTGTTCGCAGCATAAGCCCCGCTTTCTTTATCACCTTTAGCTAGTTTAGCCATGTCACTGTTCAGTGCCGCAGCATAGTTGTCTGGAAGGGGTTTTGCGCCTGCTAGGGTAGCAATCCGGCGAATTTGACCCTTAAGATTTTCGTAAGAATCAGTAGCTGCTGCATTTTTACCACCAGCAGCAGCGCCGCCAGCAGCAGGGGCAGCAGCACCACCGGCAGCAGGGGCAACAGCACCACCGGCAGCAGGGGCAGCAGCGCCGCCAGCAGCAGGGGCAGCAGCGCCGACAGCAGCAGGGGCAACAGCACCACCGGCAGCAGGGGAAACAGCACCACCGGCAGCAGGGGCAGCACTAGGAACGACTCTACCGGATTGTAAACCAGTGGTCAATGACGCCATTGCGTCACCCACGAAGTCTTTAATGAAGATGTTTTTAGCTAATTGAGCTTTGGTAGTCGTCCCAGACTTAAACATACTCTGTAAGCTAGCCGCGCCATAATCACCGATCAGGGCATCTAAAAATCCTTCATTAATTTGAGGTTTTGGCTTTTTAAGTTCATTAATCTTCATGTTTTTTCCTCAAGCTCTTAGAAAATCTTGCTTGATCCTTACTCTTGATAGCACTTAAGAGCTTCTTTTCAAGAAGTTCGGCCTTTTCGGAAGTATAGTGCCGTTGCATCAATTCAATAAGATGAATTGCGCTGGCAATAACATTCGACGCCCGGCTCTCAATGACATGCGAAATGTCACGAGTATCACCGTACGCTTGTAGTTCTTCTAAAAGGCTCTTAGTCTTTTTTTGCATAGTTTAAGGATCCTATAGTCTTATTTAGTCTAAGAACTTGAAATTATTTCTTTAGAGAGTTCAGTAATGACTTGAGTTTAGCTGATTGTGCGTCTACAGCCACTGGTCTTTCTGTCTGATCTATCGCCTCCTGCACAGCGTTGTTCACTGATCCTACTTGACTAGTAGTCTTGATCTTATCCATTATTTGCGACGGAGTTGCTTGAGTGTTCTTGTCACCGTCCGGATCATCGTCTGTGATACGCATAGTCTCAATGTTATACTCTAGGTCGATCTTCATGCCGACGCCAGTCGAACTACGAGACTTCATACACTGAATCTGATACTTGCCACGTTCACGCATAGACCTAGACGTAAAGATACCGAACACGTAGTCAGCAGTATTGATCTTAGAGATACCGCCGGCGATGTGACTGTGATCGAATTCGATTTCTTCGACTGCTGAACGGTTCAACTGAGATGCAGTAATCATCAGAACACCTAGCTCTTTAGAAAGATTTCGGAGTTCTTCTGAGACGTACTTGTCCTTGATGAACTGATCACTTGGATTTGCCTTGACACTGACCGGCATGACAAGATCAAGATAGTCGATCATCACAAAGTCGATCTTGATACCAGTCTGAATCTGCACTTCCTTGATATATGCACGAATCACATTCACGCTTGATTGTGCGGGGAGACCCTTCACACGATACTGACCCATCTTCTTGCCAGCCATCTTGACTTTGAGTTCAGCATCATCAAGATTCTTACGAATGTCCTTGGTACTCATGCTAGTAAGCATTGCGTCAGTACGCAAAGAAGTCAATTCTTCTGAGAGTTCGAGAGTCACGTAGACACCACTCAAGCCCTGCTTCAACCAGTTAAGTGCGATGTTCATCATGACTAGTGACTTACCAGAACCTGAGCCACCTGCAAAGATGTTCAGTTCGCCTCGAGACATGCCACCATACATGACACGATCAAGCTGTGGCCAGCCAGTTGACACCTGGCCGCCTTGATTGAAATACTTGTTGAGACGTTCTTTAGGGTTAGCGAAGTAGTCTGTACCCATGTCACGCTGTAGCGAGATTTGAACAGCGTCCTTGATCAACTTCTCGACTGGATCGAAGTCTCCCTGTTCAAGCAAGTCTGCTGCTTTGAGAATAGCTCGTTCAAGCTCCTGACGTTTAGTGAACTGTTCAAATTCTTCTAAGAACCAGTCATAATGCCCTTCATCAAGTTCAGGAATAGCTTCAACTTCAACCCCTGTCGTTGCTTTGATTTGAATTGGATCGGGCATAATACTATACTTCGTAGTATGCTCTACCATGAACTCCGCGACTGGACGAAGCGTTCTATCAAAGTTTTCCGAATTCATGATGTTCATAACACGAGTATACAACTCCGCGTTAGTTACCATCATTCTCAAGAACAGCGCCTGTACGTCTGTGTTATATTCTTTTATCAAGTTTAGTTCTCGCTATCTGAATTTTAATCTTGCTGTTCGTCGCTGCCTGCAAGATACTTAGTAGTGTAGGAAGTCTGCCGTATTTTACTACAGCATCATTGGCGTCCTTTATTCCCTTACCCCAATCGGGCAATGATACATGGAATCCCAATTCTAATGCTCTATCTATAATTTCTAATCCTGTTTTGTCTTGATCAGGGACAACGATGATGCGGCGGCGCAGTCTACGTAATACATCTGCTTGTTCATCGCTAATCGAATCGTGTGTTACTGCACAACCATTCAAGCTGATTGCATCAAGTACACCTTCAAAAACCAAGCATACTTCGTTGTCTGGATGTTGCTGATCATAACCAAAGACATACCCTACTTGTTGGTTCTTGATATATTTAGGAATGCGATTGTCGAGATAGCGACTGATGTGACCAACTGGTTTACCATCGAACGTATACGGAATGATAATTCTGTTGCGATTTCTTGCATCATCTTCTGGCGAAACCATAAACGAAAAATCTTCGGGTTTATATCCTCTAGATGCCAAGTAATCAACATATTTCGTATGGTCTGGATTTAAAGGATCAAGAGGTACAGCATGGTCTGGAAGAGGTACTTTATCGAACTTTATTTTCCATTTTGGCTTATACGTACTTACAACATCTATTATTCTTCTTTGCCTTAGACTTTCGAAACTCCATTTGGTAATTTGATCATCGTCCACACCACACCAAGAAAGTAACTCTCTCAATTTATATGAGAATGGATTACCTAAAGTAAATCTAGTAGAGAATCCACAGTTGAAGCAATGGTATGTCCAGCTATCATTGCTATCAAAAGTAATACCTGCTCTGCCTCGGTCATCAGCCCGATGTCCGTTGTGATGACAACAGACCGCATTGAAGCTATACCACCCTTTTGAGGCAATCTTCTTCTTTCCCGGAATGATAGACAGGATATCAAACATAAGTCATTATAACACACTTGACATAAAAATCAAGTAGTACGGTTAATTAACGGGACAATATGTTTGTGACAGCGCCGGCGTTGCTAGTGAAAGACATACGGACGTAAGGATGAAACCCTCGCACAACATAACCTACAGTTTCAGTTACGTTTGCTAGATCAACCTGTGCCTCGATAGGATACCAGTCTGAATCAGGCTGTGTAGAACCCTCAATCAAAACATTACCATAGTAGTCAGTATAACGAGCTTGGATGCTCAACACGGGATTGTTGCTCGTGTAGATAGGACTCGTGTGATATTCCATATACTGTCCGTTACCGAAATAGTCTAGATTAGCTTGACTCAGATTAGGGAATGCTTGTCCAGTAGGAATAGTAACAGTAGAAGAAGGTACGAAGGAAGGGAGGACCGAATTAACAACATTCAAATCCCCTCTTGCACCTGCGTTTTGGTCAACAAACACAGGATAATCAAATTCTTGTACTGGAATCTCAAGCGAGTAGTGTGCTTTTTGAGGGTCAATGCCTTCAATCTCAGCGGGGCTTACGTTCAACACAGCAATACCGGTGAGCGGTAACTGTAAGGTTAATGCCTTGTTCAGCAACACCGCAGATCCGTCATAGTTAATAAGTCTGAAAGTGATGACCTTTCCAGTAATATCCACTGGCTTCTGTTCCTGATTTAGGAACTGGAACTGAATCTGATTGTCTACCCCCTTGTTTAGGGTTAATGTTTTAGCGTACTGTGGCATATAGGCTCTCGGTGAGTTTCCGGATAGCAGGACTACTATTTGGCGCTGAGTGTAAATGAAAACTTGTGTACTGTAAGCCATGCAAAGTTGCTATCCCTGTTGTCTTGTATTTATCATCCTAACGCATCTTATTGACTAATATTAAAAATACCTTTGGGTTTCCAAAACTAAATAAACTAAGATCATGAACAACGAATTTTTTAGAAAACTTAGTGAGAATCACCCTTTCATTTCTATCTGTTCCTATGCCAGTCAAGACTACGTAGGTATCATTCAAAACCGAGACGACCTAGTTACTACTATGTACGATTACGGTGCGATTGTTCCTGCTGAGCTTAAGGCTAAGTTCTTAGAATTGGGAGAGGTATGGTGGTGGGAATCCAATAGAACAATACCCATCAACTTGTTTCTAAAAGATGACTGGGCTATATTCAAGCCCTTTATCAGGACCTTCAACAATAAGAGCTTAGCTGTACTTCACGGCCCGGTCGTAAGCATGACGGACTTTACTAAAAAGAGAACAAAGCGAAGATCAATTACTCTAGTTAAGCGGATGCCTTAGACTTCTTCTTTAGTTCTTTCTTGCGCTTTTCTTTCGCCATCATCAACGTAGTATCACCCACACGTTGATCAAATGTGACACCCATTAAATGATCAAATTCATGAAGATACACTCGGGCTTCCATTCCCTCTAATTCACGCTCAAGCCGAATACCGTCCGTGTTATAATACTGAACGATGCATCCGGGAGGACGCTTCACCTTCATGAACAAATCAGGGAAACTAAGACAACCCTCTAGATCAAGCACACGCTCTTCGGATAGCGCCACGACCATAGGATTGATGCAAGCAACTAACTTGGTGAAGTTGCCCATGATGAAGATGCGCTTCTTGATACCAACCTGCGGCGCTGCAAGTCCTACCCCACCGTTTGCAGTCATGAACTTTGCCATCTCCGTTACCAGTTCAGTCGGATCGCCGTCGACTTCAAAATCCCAGAGGTCGGAAACTTCTAGTAACTGCGGGTCGTTTTCTTTGAGTAATTCTAAATTCATGTTGTCCTCACTTCTTTGAATGTCATTTCGTCTACTAGTTCAATGTCGCTGTCGGTTTCGATCCACGCTCTTGCGCCGCATTTCAATTGATCTCCGTTGTAGACTAGTTTGCTGGGGCCATTGATAATGACCTCACGAGCGTACAAGGTCTTCCCCTTGTTTTTGATAGTATAGACCGGACGATTTTTACCATCCTTTGCGTTCATAGCAATGTGCTGTCGATTAACATGGATGATCTTCATTGTGAATTCTCTTTCAACAAGTTCATGTGGACTACTACGAGTTGACTGTAACTAATCGCATGGCTTTTTTTGAATGCGTACCCAGACTGATCCTTTTCCCAGACAGTCTCGTTAATCTCTTTCCACTTCTTACCAAGTAGATGACGCTTTGCAGGACGAATGATTGCTAGGAACATCGCAAGACGAGGAATGCTGTCGATAGGTTCTGGCATTCTACGCATCAGATCATACGAGTTACCCAAGTGAATTAGCTGTTCTACCGTCGCCCTATCTTTCAGTGCTGCCCAATCCGGATCCTGCATCAAACGCAATAGATGTTCTTCATCTTTGACCTGATTGTAGACATGAACATTCAGCAAGTCTAGCTTGAAGTAACCTCTATCTTCTGCCACTGCATAATGTAGAGAAGACATATCATGAATAGGGTCGTAAGGTACGTCAGTGATATAGACACCAGTTGGATGCTTGCGAATTGGATTGACATTACGCATGGATGCAGGAATATGCTTGATGACCGCCAGCAGCTTGTCGCGGTCTCCCAAATCAATGTCAATGTCAGAATCAATTTTCATTCATTTCCACTTTAGTAAGAAGAATGTATATAGCTTTTCATCAACAATGTCAAACTTATCGGATATCGCACCGTTATATTTCGTATGTAGCTTGATGCCATAATTATCTTTCATGTATTCGACAAAATCAAGCTGTCCAAGCTGTCCTTGCGGGGAGTTTGCCAAAGCTTCAGTTCGGATTTTCTTAAGTATACCCCAGTATTCCCAACGTGTGTTTCGAAACTCAATATCAGGATCATCTGGATCAAAGTCTTCGAATAGGTTAGGAACTTTCATCGAAGATGAGTGAATCCAGCCGAAATGAGTTTCTGATAAGCCTTCTGCACGACGATGGCCTGACGTTCTGCGTCTTCAAGTGCTTTGTGTGAAGTCACATGTCCGCCGTCTTTCAGAGAGACACCGGCGAGTTCATAGATAGTACGACAGTCGCGGATATTCCAGAACTGCCAAGGATTCTTGATTTCCAGTTCACGGAAAGCATGTTCGGCAATCATGATGTCAAAGACAGAACCGTTGCTCCAAACCTTATCAGCACGATTCCAGCAGAACTTATAAAGCTTCTCCATGCAGTCTCGGTAAGAAATACGATTCTGATCACCCATCGCCTCTTGAATAGCTTCGGGGCTTTGCTCGCTCCACCAGCGGAGAGTATCATCGCTGATGCTACGACCGTAAACGTCAGTCTGTTCTTCCATCGTAGGACGAAGTTCAATACGGTCAACCATGCCTTCACCTCGCGGATCGAACAAAACTGCACCGATAGTGAGGATCACAGTTGACGATGATGTGTCAAGCGTTTCCATATCAATCATAATCGAATTAGGCATTAGAACTCCAAATGTTATCTATATCTTTATTGACTATATCACCGTTTAGGTAATTAAGCAAGGGCGCGGGTCGTGATTCGGGTAAATGATCTGGCATATTCAGTTAGTTCTTTACTCACATAGCTTCCAAAAAACATAAGTCTTTTCATCAAGTACGATATAGCCTGCGACCTTGAACCACTCCCCTAAGTATTCGGGCTTGTCTAATCTTTCTCGGCACCATTTCTCTAGCTTTCCTGGGCCTCGGCTGTCTGGACCAATAGGAATACGGATGAACGTCCTGTCTTCCCAGACACCATCCACCGCAATCTTCTTCTTGATCTTCTGCGTCTGGGGCACTACATCAATGATTTCATCTTGAAGGGGTCTAATTAGCCCCATAGAAGTCTGAACCATATAAAATCCCTTTCATATCTAAACTTATAGTGTAGATCATTGTCATTACAATACCATCTACAGTGATGTTCACACTTGCCGATGTGACCGCGAATCCAGTCAACCATCTCGGCGTGTCTTTTTATGCTTTTAAATGGATTAGGTTCGTATATACGAACTTCATGCCATCCTGGTTTAGTTAATTCCCAACCATTTTTTGAGTCATAGTGATTCACATCCATCTCAACTTAAACCAGGAAACACTTTCCTGTGTCTCAAAGGAATAGGCATAAATCATATCATCGCTCGATGAAACATCAGACACATCAGTCATCGTCAATCCAATAAAGTCAGGTAGATTTCTAGCCCATTCTTCAATCTCTTCCGGATTAGTAGGATCCGAAAGCAGAACATTATAAGGACTTGAGTCTCTAACTGTTGACACTAATATCCAGCCTGATTTAGTAAATCTTTTACCTGAGTCACGACGCCGGCGCTACGCTTGAACTTGATGGCCCATTGCTCGGGGTTGATGTAGTCTATGATCATCTTTTGTTGCGACTCGTCCAAATCTTCAATCATCTTGATGCCGCTCTCGCTGTGATACAACATCCACGGACTGATCTTACCGGCAGTGATAGAATAGACTAGCCTGTTTCTATTTGCATAACGTAGACAGTCTTTTGTTTCGATTCCTGCTGCTTTTGCAAGTTCAATCGTGTTCTCGATACTACGAGCAACAGCATCCATCGGATCTTCATCCTTTAGATATTGAATGAGGAACTTAGTGTAGTTAGTATCGCTGCACCAACTATCGATCTTCACATTGTTTTTAAGCAACCAGTCCGCATAGCGATTGACGTTCAGACAACGTATGCTCACACAGTAATGTCCGAACTTTACAAATGCAATGTAATACGCTGACTTAGTAAAGTCTAGGTATGTCTTCTGTTTTTTAGTTGCAGTATTCTTTGCGTAGAAACGAAGCCAAGACTGAAAGCCAATGCGGTTACCAGGCAAGTCTTTATCCTGCCAGCGGCGTTTGTTCTCGCAAAGATGCTTCATCATGGTTGTCTCACGTTGAAACGATCTACTGCAAAACTCGCAGCTAAATTCCGTAGACTTAATTGCCAGAGTCTTTTTCATACTGTTTAATATCTTCGTCTGTAGTGAGGTCACTTAGCAACTCAATCTCGTCAAATTTTAATTCAGGAAATGTCTTAGCAAGATACATCTTTTTCTTGTGATTGTCAGTATACACCTCGCTGAGAAGGGTTAGTTCACTGTCAGAAGTTTTAGGATATATCTTCTTGAAGTATTCTTTGATTTCTTTTTGCTTTGGACTATCAAGCAAACGAGTAACCCGCTCCCTGATGTGCGGAATCCATTGATGGAACTGCTTACCCAATCCCGGGCTTGCAGCACACAACATAAGCCATTGCAGCTTAGGATGCTTGTGAACAGCTTCGTTGAACAGATACTTGTTAGCGTGGTATTCGGTGCTTTGAAGATAGTATGACTGAACGTCTGAACTTGCCCTCACCGCACTGATCCAATGAAGCATCATGAACGGCACAAACTTCTTCTGCTGTTCGGGAGTCAATCTATCATAATACGAGTAGTCCTTCTTGTCGATAGCCGCTAGGGCGTCAAACAAGTCAAAGTCTTGACCTGTGAACTTTTCGTCTGCTGATAGTTTCTCTTTAGCCATTAGGAGCGCAACGCTTCCAAAGTGATAATGTGTTCGACTGTCTTCCCCAAATCATCAAAGTCAGTGATGATGGTTAAAGTAGGACCTTCATTATCTTTATAACGATCATTCTTGCTATGTTCAATGATCCATCCGCCAGCAGCAGGATAGATAGCAAAGCGTATACTCGTCTTAGGAGAAGGAGTATCAGCCTCTCGTACCAAAGCATTTTCGCCGCGAGCATTTTCCCAAGCTTCACGGGACCACTGTGCAAACTTTCTTTTAAACCAACCCATCTTCTTTTCCTTCTTGATGTTAGTGTATGCAATCTCGCTAGGCATGCTGCCAGCCATTGTTCTGGCGTACTTTGCTGGTGCCGGGGGCTTACCGTACAACATTGCTTCTTTCCTTAGGAAGAGTAACTTGAACGTTTCTATATAGAGTGCGTACCACACCCATGATATCTGATTGCTTGTTATTTTTCTTAAAAGTCTCGATAGCTACTTCTATGTTCATCGGTCTCTCCTTTAAAATACTTGATTGTAGTCTACTACTTCGCAGTTCCTACTGACCTCTTTGACGAAATAAACACACCTAGGTTTCTCACTGTCATCGATAGGAACACACAGGAACTGCCCATTGCGAAGTCTCGGGGCGTACCAAGTGACATCTGGATAGATGTCTAGAATCTCTATTGGTAAGAATGTAGGAGAGGACGAACTCAGTGGATTAAATTGAAAAGCATTGAATCCTCTGTCATTGAGACTGGAGAGAGGAAGAGTTTCAAGATCACCGTGTTCTTGTTCCCCGATGAGTATCTGCCAATCAACGGGCATCTTGATAGACTTATTGCCGATTCGAAGAACTAACGCAGGACTGTTGAATGTTTCCAAAAAGATCAGAGGGATATAATAATAGTCAACATTTGCAGGCGTTGAGTTGTCGAGAATAGCAAACCTAAGATCATCTATCTCTTCGGGAAGTGTTTCGAGGTTGTAGTATGTATTCTCTAATGTTAGGATGCGAATTTTACTTCTCCTCTACGATTTAATTTCATCATAACATGATTATAGCACCAAATAATAGAAAAATCAATGTAAAAGGTTAAATAAATCTTCTCAATAATCTATCTTTTCAATTACAAAGGGATATTGAGCTTCTTTGTAGAACTGCTTGCGTTGAGTAAGATGCCTTTTTGCAAACTTACATGTGGAAGTAAGGTCCCATATCTGCACAAAATCTTTATCCTCTGCCTTTCTTAGGCCTCTACCGATTGACTGGATAACTCGTACAAATGATTTTCCAGGTTCAATCAATACTATGTTGAATAATCTCGGCACGTTGATACCAACTGCGGCCACACCATAGGTGCATATTAGAATCTTGTCATCCATAATGGCAACTTCGTCATATTCTTCCTTTCGCTCTGTCAGCTTCGTGCCACCGTTAACAAAAACTGATCCTGGTATTCTGCTGACTAACTCTTTACCTGCGTTAACACGATCAACAAGCACAAGTGTATTACCCGTCTCGTTGACCTTCATTATGAGTTCAGCTATCCGATCAAGACGGCGACTGTCTTCTAATAGATGCTTCAATTCACTCTGGTAGTTACTGAACTCTACCGCATCCTTCAGTTGAACAATGTTCACGTGGCACCGAGCGAGAACGCCCCTGTCTTGTAGTTCACTTGCTGCTAGCTTACCGATAACAGGACCAAGTGAAACTAGAAGGGATACCCGATCCATCTCTGACTTAGGAATCGTTCCAGTCAGCCCCCAACGAATCGGAACATATGAGAGAACACCAGTGAGTAATGTCTTGAGTACGTCAGCCTTAGCCATATGAACTTCGTCAACTATGACGCAACCGATACCTTCAAAAAATGATACTGCTATTTCAGGATCATTGTCATCTTCTTTTGTACCCTTGAGAAGATTGTTGAGAGATTGCCATGTGCAGATAGTATGCGTCTTGCCGTAGTCCTTGCGATCACCGAAGTAGACGCCAACATCAAGTCCTAGATTGATGTAATCTGCTTCTGTCTGTACGACTAGGGACTTGTTAGGAACGATCACAAGCGATCTACCGTAGGGTTCAGCGCATAGCGACAGGGCGGCTGTCATCACAGTCTTGCCCGCACCTGTAGCAATCTCTTGCAGTGACTGTGGATTAGCTAAGAAGGTGTTGATGATTTCAATCTGATAATCCCGCAACACAACAGGTTGACCTTCCCGCTCGTGTCCTTTCGGCCAGCAGATGTGAGAGAATGTATTTTCTGTTACCTGTTCAAACTTGAGTTCGGCGTGTGTTTGCCGTAAGTCTTGAAGTTCAATTTCGTATCCTTTATCATATAGATAAGGAATGATCTCATCTAGCAGATTAAGATATGTGCTGCCAGCTAACGAGAAATAGCTGATCTTGCCGTTCCATCTTCCTAATCGTACTGCTGGAAGATACCGAGCGCCTGGCATCTCAAATTCAAACATTTTCATCAACGCACGACGATCACCTACTTCTAAGCCCTCGATCTTTGCATTGACTTCATCTTTGATTATTATTTTTGCTTCGCTCATTTTACCTCGACTGGTCTTGCATTCTTCAGCACGACAATTTTGTCGATGTTGTAACTTGCGTAAGTATTTAAGCGGTTGTTAAAATGACCATGCGCTTGCAGCAAGAAAGACCTAGGGGGCATAGAATCATGGCCCATGGTCGAGAACGGCACTACAGAAATCCCTGTAAATGCAGCTTCAATCTCTGAGCGCAAATTCCTATCCGTAGGCAGCACTCTGTTTAGATTCGTAGACAGCACTCTGTCTAGCAGGACCCTTTGAACTTTCAAATGTCTCATCCAGCTTGCCACTTGAACAAGATTGTCTATATCAATCTCAGTTACGTATTCATACGCAAACCTCAATTCAGGGGAATCACCGTAAAAGTTAGGATGTACCGGAAACTGGTAGCGAGATAGTTTATAAAGAGTATCAGTAGTAATGCTCAAATCAATGTTACTGATAAGGTCTATAACGGCAGGATTAGCTGCGCCCATAACGATCCTGTCGTTGATATTCATCAACGTGGGTTCCCAGATCAAACCTTCATACTGTTTTAAATCTTCTAGTATGTTGTTCAATACCTCGCAGTAATTTACTACCGCGAAGTGCTTAGGTAGAGTGCGATAGAGTGTCTTAAGTGCGACTGTGCTGAACTGTGCCCGATAAAGTTTTTCTTCCTTGAACCATTCAAAGGGATTACCTTCGATAGATCGAAAGTAAGAAATGAACGCCTTGTTGAACGGGACCCGCAACGTGATGACATCTTCGAACAGTGACGCCTTTGCACTAGTATATTCGGGTGTGCTTTCAACGACCATAGTCTTCCAAGGAAGGACCTTCAATTCCGCGTAGACCAAAGCAACCTTGGTCAGTTGCTTTGCATATTTACTGACCAACTTATCGAATAAGTTAGCCTGATTGGAAGTCACCCGCATGTTATTTTGGATCATTGTTTGCAGGTTAGCCATGAACTTGTAGTCATACTGACTAAGACTAATCTTTCCTTGCAGGAAGAAGTGAAGTAGATGTTCTTTACAATCCATATCTTATCATAGTGCCTTATATTGATTTTAGCAATTATAAAGGTAAAAAAAGGGGGCCGAAGCCCCCTAATAGTTTAGGAGAATGTTGAGTTAAGTGTGCTTCATCACCGTGTTCTCAGCGAGAGACTGCCACTTCGTCGGGGACATCTTGATAAGATCAGCGATCTTGAGAGCCATGCGAATCGACAGTTCACGCAGACGACCGATGTTCTGTTCCATGTAAGCAAACACCTGATCACCCTCGTCTTCGGCGAAGCGATAGTCCGCGAACAGACCGCCCATATCACCGGCATCACGATGAACCTGCTTGATACGAAGCATCTTGTCACGCTGGGTGTCGATAGTCAGGTCAATGAAGTGACAACGGCTTTCAAGCGCCTCAAGGTGATCTTGCAACTTCTTAGAACGAACGTTCTGGAACTTCAAGTTAGTGATGAAGATAGCAGAACCGTTGAAGTTGAAGCTGTTCGGAATGCCCTCGTCACGAAGCAGACGAGAATCCGAGTTCCAGCAGATGCGACGACGCTTGCCGCTGTCGAGCGCAGCCTTGAGAATGTTCAGAGTAAGTTCATCACCGAACACGCTGTCGCAGTCATCGAACACGAGAATGTTCTTCTTGTCGCTATACTTGTAAAGCAGCGCATACAGGCCGAGTGCAGTCATCGCGCCCTTGACAACTTCAAAGCGAGGGCGATTGCCGGCGATATGGTCGAACATCGCAGCTTTCTCAAGCTGGCGCTCGACACCGAACGACTTGCCAACTCCCGGAGGACCAGAGACGATCATCGCACGAACATCCCCGCGAATGCAAGCGGATGCCATTTCGTCGAGAATCTCGAACCGAGTAGCGATGCGGTCCATCGCTTCCTCATCGGTCTCTGCAACCTTAACAACAGGGGTGACCGTCTCCGGCATCGGTTCACCGTCGACAAATTCAACGTCGGAAATGTTGTTCACTTTAATTTTAATCTCGTCGATGGCAACAGAGAAATGACCTTCGTTCTTTACGGTCACATAGCTGCCCTTCTTACCAGTATGAAAGCCTTTCACGAGCTTGAATTGCTTGTTGATGACAGGCTGATTACGATACTCACCGAACTTGATAATTACTGTGGACATGTGCGCTCCGTCTGCGTGTTTCAATATAGCTACTGTAGCTGAGTTTTGGGTAGATGTCAAGCCTTGATTACATCAAAAACAGAATTTTTTAGTTCTGAGGCTTCCTCATGCGAGAGATAGAAGTCAGTAGTTGGGTCCCAGTACGCCCCTTCCTTGGGGTCATAGTAGGTTACCCGGCCGCTGGGGTAGAAGAACGGACCCTCAAGACCCTTGCGGGGCTGATACTTAGAGCGAAGTTCTTGTGAAAGGCTCAAGACTCGGTAACCCATCGTCTGCTCCTCTTAAACGTTGCGTTCGAATTCGAACTTGCGGCCATTCTTATAAAGATACCCGACCTGCTCACCCGGAGCAGCGATATCATTGAAGCAAGTCATCGTGGGCCTGACACGATAGACTGCCATTTTGCCGTAGCGGTCAAAATCGTGATCCGCCGGATTACCAAAAGTGACAAGCACAAGATTAGGATTAGCATCACGGGCACGTTCAGCCATAGAATGCATACGAGCAGTCATACGATTGTACGCGCCGCTGCGGCTATAAGATTCCTTGTAAGCGTAAGCAGTCACACCAATCTCAATCGGTGCACCGATATCCATATCCGTTGCTTTGAGAGTGTTCTTGCGAAGCGTGTAAACGTAGATACCCATCTGCTACTTCCTTCTGTTTGTCTGTCTATGTTCTTAATATAGCAAAATGGGTAGGCGATGTCAACCGAAAAATTGCCAAAAAATTAGATAATCAACGACCAAGTTTGAGCCCGATAATATTCCAAGGTATCTTTCCGCGCAGCCCTAAAGAAACCTTTAACTGCAACGGTTTTATTGGTAGATAGATAGTGGTCAAACAAGTCAGTCGTCGGACAGCGAGCGTCTACGCTCAACATGATGCGATCATTTTTATGATCACGGAACCAATACTCGTGTGGGCTACGGCCCTTGCGATATGACCTAACTTTCTTGATGAAGGTTAGTTCCTTCTGTTCAGTTTCGTAGTTAAGTACGTCCCCTTTAAGAGGATGATACTGACCATCGAATACTGAATCAAGTTCCTTATCGTAGTGATAGAAATAAGGCAGCTTGTACAGCATACCCAAAAACTTCGTAGGGAATTGATGGGTCTGAACAGTTGTCTTAAATTCGCCGCTTAGGAAGTGAGCCAGGCGATGGAGGCGGGCGCGGTGATCACCGCGCAGTGTAGTCAACACAATCTTATCATTATAATGTCTGCGAACGATTCCTGCAAAGACACGATCTTCTTCGGTAATCTGTTCTTTGACGAAGTTAGACGTAAAATCATGTCCAAAGGTACCGTTTTCTATATTAGGATCTTGGTTAGTTAGTCGATAAAGAACACAACTAAGCAGCAACGGATCCTCATGAGTTAAGGTTGTTGGTTCCGGAACATCAAATTTACTGTCCCAATCATGAGTGTTAACAATAGCGGGATTAAATCGAGTCATACATATCTCCTGTAATTCAACATTGCTTATAGTTTGTGGTTAGATAGATTTGATAGAGCTACAAGAACAATCAAAGCAATAAAAAGTAGAAAACCGATCACGCAATCTTCCAGTCGTAGCCGTCGCGTGTTTCCACATACTCACGGCCATCATATGCATCGATACGATACAGCGTCCCTGCAGGGACTTCAGTAATCTGCAATTTAGAACAACTCCCATTTGCTGCTTCGCCCAGTTCTTCAACTACCTGAACCAGAGCAGGATCATTACGCTCAATATCACGAACGCTGAAATAGAGACGGTTTGAAGTCTCGAACCGATCCGGTGATACAGGCTTCGCAAGCTCTTCGGCGTAGATCCGGTCAAATTCATCTGGCGGACAAAGATAATAATGGTATCCGAGAACGGATTCTTCTTTAAGATACAGAGTCATGCCCTTGATTTCGGCATAACGCATGATGGCTTCGTGTGAAAGATCGAATCCACCGAAACAAGAATTGTATACAATCTTAGTCATTTTAACCCTCTATATAACGCCGGATGCGTTCAATTCATCCTATGTTTTGACATTATAGATTTTTGAGGGGAAAAGCAAGCCGCAGCTTACCCAATTGTGATATCTTCCATTCCAGCAGTCCTTAGGCGAACAATATGGCCCAGCTGCCACTGCTTAGTATCAATTCCTTTTAGGATGCCCAACCACCTATTACGAACCAATGCAACTTCGTTGATGAGAACTTCAAAGTCTATAACTTCTTGCTCACCGTCAACATACTTTTCGGCGTCTCGTGAGGTCAGGGCACGATTGTAATTTTCTAGATATTTTTGAAAATGCTTCCTACGAATCTTTCGCAGTTGGATGTTAAGGAAGTTGAGTACCGCTTCAATCTCTTGTAGTTGATTGAAGCGGTACTCGGTGATACCCGGAAGAGCAGCGATGTTAGCTTCTACCTTTCCGTACACTTTGACTTCGGCTCTTGCCTTCAGCAACTCACCTTCATAGTAAGTGATGAAGTCAGGTAGTACGCCCAAGTCATCAGTGATTTTGTTGTACCAGGTCATTCGTAATCGTCATCTTCATCATCAAAAAGATCAGAGTCAAAGAGGACTTCGTCGTCCTCTTTGTGATAGTGTCCATCTTCTGGACTCTCTAGGTAAAACTCTAGCGCACCCTTGATATAAGAATCGCCCTTAAAAGTATTCTTAATCTCATTGGGTGAGTAATCTTCTTCAATCAAATAGTTGACAAGAAGTTCTGCGGCACCATCCGGGTCACCTATCTCAATGCTTGACTTTAGTGTCTTCCATACTTCATGAATAAGTCCTACGCTCATTGTTCACCGTTCTCCTGTTCGTCAGTAACGATACTTAGCTCAGGTTCTGGTTTTTTATCAAACTCATTCATCATGGTGTCAAGACAACCATCGGTATTTGCTTCCCAAGCCTTGCGGAACTTCTTGATGATGGTTCCGTCTAGCGCGGTGTAAACGAGAGAGTTGCCTTCTTTCTTTAATCGACCCATACCTTCAAACATGTCAAGCAACCCTGAATAAGGATTCATGCCTGTGCTATATGGGATTTTGACCTGCACAGTTTCAAAGGGCTTTGCGTAACGAGTCTTCATGATCTTACACATTGCACGAATGCCTCGTACTTCGCTGATCTTATTACCGTCTTCGTCTTCCTTGAGCTTGAGCTTCTTCATAGCAACAACGATACTTGATGCGTACACAAAGCCCTGGCCGCCGCTGATCTTATCGTCAGGGTCAAACATATCCTGTGAAGCATACGTGTGATTAGTTGCAACAAGTCCCACGTTGTGACTGCCGAACATGTTAACGCAGTTACGAACAAGTGCAGTCAGTGCCTTAGGCTTGCGGCCCATGTCACCTTTCATATCACCTGCTTCAAACTGATTAACGTCGGTCGGTGTCAGCAACATACCCAGAGAGTCAATAACAAAGAGAACCTTAGGCTTCTCGCCTTCAGGCAGTGTCTTGTACTCTTTCATGAATTCACTGATAGTCTTAGCAACGTCATCGATCATTGCCATATTCAGCTTGAGCAGCTTGCTTTCACTCGTGTCAACGCCGAGAGCATGAAGCCATGCTTCATCCAATGCGTTTTCGCTGTCAACTAGAACAACATAGATACCCTGCTCTTGTGCGTGACGCACTAGATTGCCGGAACAGATATAGGATTTCCCTGAGCCTGACTCTCCGGCAAAGACAGTAACTTTACCAAGAGGAATACCTTTGTTAAAGTCATCGCTAATACGGTAGTTGAGGGCATAATTGCCTGTACTCACCCAGTCAGTCGGGTCATTGAATCCGATACTAAGACCGTCGATAGCCTTAGTGATACCCTTTCGAAATTTCGAAATGTCAAATGGTTTGGTTGTCATTATATTCCTATCTGTTTACTTGTTTCAAAACTCTATCAGAGAATGCAGCTTTGTCAAGTAGTTCGGGACTGTTATTTGCGATCTGATCCAAATCGTAATCTGTTGGAAAATGTCTCAGAATCCCACGTGCGCGGTCACGAATGATGCTTGGTGTCCTGGGTGTCTTGCCTGGATCACAAAGTTCCTCTAGCAACTTCTTGCTTTGCTTTAATGCTCTGAATCTTTCGTCTGGTGATGTCATGGTTCTACTCCTTGCGAGAACAAGGGGGAAGTTTCCTTCCCCCCGATTCATTAGGCCTTGTTATTCTGTCTAGCCTTAATCATGGCTAGAATATCAGCGGCCTTGTCACTAGAAGTAGACTGTGCCTTAGGCACAACTACCGGTTCCGAAGTTTCGAACGGAATATCATCGTCGGGAATAGGCTGTGAGTGTGCACCGTGAGTCGGAGCAGTGTTGACGACCGTCGGCGAGACAGACTGAGTTGAGGATGCATTTGAACTACCTTCAGGGACAGCAAGACCGTAGGGACGATAGTATGCACTCCACTTGTCACTGTCGTACGGACGACCATCGACCGATGCTTCAAACATTTCCTTGATGATGCGAAGTTCAGCCTCAGATGGCTTCTTCGGCAAGAAGTCAGCAAGATTGAACAGACCATGTGCTTCGATAGCAGCCTGTTCAGCTTCGGTCAACGGGGACTCCTTGCGGGACCAATTCGAAGTCGAGTAATCAGCATAACCGCCCTTGCTAGTCTTCTTCATGTTGAAGTCAAGACCGCGAACGTAATCGGTCGGCAATTCTTCGATATCCGGATCCATCAAAGAACCCTTGATGACAGTTTGAATCTGAGGGGAGATAATGAAGCGACGAATCGGGTTAGCAGGGGTAACATCGTCGCCGATAGGATTCTGACGAACGAAGCCCTGATAGATATAAGAACGCTTCTTCCAATACTTGTTAGCGAGTTCCTTAAGAGTATCATCCTTGTACCAAGGGCGAACTTCTGCGAGAACCGGACAGTTTTCACCGTACATTTCTACGCAAGGAACCTGAACTGTGATCTGCTTTACGTTAGGATCACCCTTGATGCCATTGAAGGGCAGCTTGATGATCTGACGCTCTACCCAAAAGAACGTGTTCTCTGTGTTACCATCGGGCAGGAAGCGAACTGTTGCGCTTGAACCCTCGTCCATGTTCCAGTGAGCATAGATTGCATTATCTGATTGGGAATTTTGACCCTTGTTCTGGGCCTTGTTTTCTTGTTCCGCGATCCGGGCACGGATTTCTGCTAGACTTGCCATTGTAAATTCTCCTTTATAAATGTGCCTAAGTTGAGCTTTGTAAGTGTTAAATGTTTCGCTGTCAGGAGACAACTACACATAAGTCGTAATATAACTCATGTGCAATGTATTTACAACATAATTGGGTGCAAAATATAATAATACTTTGCGTTTTGGGGAGAAAAGGGTAACTAACTTATCTGATGAGCAGTGATCTGATTCTGGCTAAATCAGTTTCACCTTCAGTGATGGGAGCTTCGTTGTACTGCTTTGATTCGCCACCAACCAAATCACCGACCTTTGCAGGCTTATTGGCCTTTGGTCCTTTGTTGCGCCATTGACCGGCAGGTCCAGTTTTGAAGTTGCCGGCAAATTCACCTTCTTCTAATTCTTCTTCGGAAACGAGTACACCAAACTTTAATAATTCTGTAACTGTGTCTGGATCCAGTTTGGATAGTGGGTTTTTCTTTTCCTGTGCAAAGTTCGTTGCACGAGAATGTGCATCAAGATTAGGGTCATATCGAGATGATGAATTTCCAATCTCATCATCCATTTCTACCAATTTTTCGTTGATGACACCTTCTGCCCATTCAGAGAGAGCATCGACTTCTTTAACTTCAGAAACATTTTTGCGAAGACGAGATAGGATTGGCATCACTGATTCGATGCGAGGGTCTACTGTCTCTTGCACGAACAATTCGTTGATAGAAGTGTCACCTTCGTCTTCCATGAGAGTAGGAGTCCATGATTCAAAATAAGTATTGTAGCCACGATGACCCGTCATTCTGCTTAGGGTTTCACGCAGATTTTTATAGTGATTGGCTCCCTCATTGATGAGTGCTTGAGCAGATTCGTTGAACTGCTTGCCACGAGTAGCACGAACAAATCCTGCCATCTTGTTATATTCTTCGCAGATTGACTTGATATGCCCCCAACGTTCATCGTTGGGTACTCCGCCTTCTGCAAGATGGCGAGCATATACACGAGCGATACCGGGACGAGTTGTAGGAGCAAGGAACCTTTCACCATCCATGTTCTCTAGGAAAATCTTAGCAACATTACGATAACGCTGCTCACCTTCCTCGATTGCACGGCTATGTTGAATAACGATCTTCACATTAGGGACAGCATCGTTGTAACTAGCTTTCTTGCCCATTGAGTGATAGCTCTCTCCGAGTTTCTCTTTATCTTTATAGTATTTTCTCTGTCTCATATCGTCTCCGAGCCGATCTTTATTTAAAAGTTCAAAACCAAGTTGTCTGCGTAGTCCCCATTGCTTTACGTGCTTCAAGAAACCAGTCCATGTATCATCATATTCTACCCCGGGAGTAGCATTATTAGGAGTATTTTCCTGTTCCTCGCCATAATAGATTTTGACGCTCTTAGAACCATCAATCGTGATCCAAGCTTTGCCATAATTTTCTCTGTCTTTGATAAATTCAAATTCGAATACGTCAGCATCCTGAGAAGCCGCAACTCTTTGACCACGATGGTCTTGCGGAATAGGCTTGTAACCTCTCACTTTGAGAAGGTCATAAAGTTCCTTGTTGAATGATTCCGTGTCTAGTGCCATGATGATATTTATGCCAATTTAGTTAAAGACTGCAAAGAAGGGCAACGGAGCAATCATCTCGTCATGGTCCTTGATTTGGCTCTCCAAATCACCGTGATAGTCTGCGAGTTGCATCATCATTCGCACAGCTAGTAGTGCAGACATGACTAAATCGTCTGTGTCACCTACCTTAGCTGCATAACTGCCCCCGTGTGCAACGAAAGCCTTGAGTTCACTGATCAGAGAGCGACTGTTAACAGTCATCTTCTTTGATTCTAGCAATGTCTTGAACTTAACACACGCGGCTAGCTTTGGTTTGTTAGAGGTATTGAATCCTCTTTTACCTCTTCCCGGCTCGCTAATGAAAATACCTTGGATATTTGACTCCCCGTACTCGTTTAGAGATACAATAGCGGCTTGACCTATGCCGTTGTTTTCGATAGAGTAATAGACATTATTAGGTTCACCCGTGATCTCAGTGATATATTTGGTGATCTCTGCTAGTAGCTTAACCTGACTAGGAATGTCTGTCTTGTTGTGTTTCCATTCACCGATCTGCGTAGTCGTGCTTGCTTCAAAAATCTGAATAGCAGCGGGGTCGCCTCCGGTACCTAATGAAGGGTCGAGAGCTACTACGTACAGCTTACCTTTTTCAGGACTCTTATACCAGCGAACCTGTCCCATACGATGTGTAGGCTCACTACCGTCAAGCATGACCAGTGTGTTTGGATTGATCAAGGTCTCGTCCGCAATGATGAATTCACAACCGATTTCACGATTGAAACGATCATCGCCTAATTGAGCTTTCATCTGCTCAGCCCAAGCATCATCTCTGCCGGGCTGCTCACGCCAGTAAGCACGATAAGCCTTAAAGCCGTTGACTCCTACTTCAGTCGTGTTACCAAATTCATCTTCGGTCTTGTTAGCCATCTTCCAGATTAGAGCGAACTGATCTTCGTCCGAGTTCGGGGTTGATGTGATGATAGCCTTACCACCAGTTGCTAGCGTGGGTGTGATAGAAGTCCAAAATTCTTTAGCGATTGAAGGTCGGACGAAGGCAAATTCGTCAAGATACAATAGTGTGATGGACATACCACGACCAGTATTTTCAGTAGTAGTAGCAGATACGATACGTGAGCCGTTTTCAAAGTCGAGCGAACCCTTGTTGTATGTGGTCACGCCAGCTTTAATATGATCGGGGCAGTTTTCATATGCATAGCGAATGCGCTGCATGATTTCTTGTGCGCCCGTGTACTTGTGGGCTGCAATTAGAATAGTAGAATCAGGTACGAACATTGCATACCAAAGCAGATAACCAGCAGCAGATGTTGACTTGCCTGACTGTCTAGGCATCAGTGAGATAGAGAAACGATAATTATGATAAGTGTGGATCAGTCGTTCTTGGTATTCCCAAGGGTGATAATTCATGCTGCCCTTAGTAGGGTGCTGAATTATGAAGAAGTTATCCATGAAATACAGATAACCAGTGTCTGGGTCACAGCACTTGAGAAACTCATCAAGTTGCTGTTGATTTTTGAACACCGTTTTCTTATAGGGGTCCTTGATTAAGGTTGGTGTATTTGCCATAGTAGTATTTAGTGAGAGTACAATTAGTTAGTAAGTTCTTCCCAGCCCATTTTCCACAACAAATCTGCATTAGTAGATGTGTACGCTACAGCAAGTGTTAGTGTACTGGGTGTACCATTAGCATAACGCCATAGTTGCAGTCTTTTCTTAATGTCATCGCCAATTTCAACTTCATCACGGCTGCTGGTTAAACCTGCATACACTACGGTACCAGTAACAGCAGCATTGACATTGCCGCCTGCTATAGTGACATTACTGTTGCCATCAATGCTGACTGGCATCCAAGGAACAGTGAGTTCTCCGCTAGTTCCTATTTCGGAAACATGTGCATCCACATTACCAGGAATAGTGACATTACCACTAATGATAATGTTCCCTTCAAAGCCGGTACGAACAAATACTTGCCCCGTAGCTTCATTGAGTTCTAACGCTTGGTTAATATTGCGTAGATACCAGGGTGCTACGTTACTTGGATCGGGCTCAGCCATAAAAAAATACTCTCACATTTCTATGAGAGTATTTATCTTACTTATTTGATATCTAAGGGTCTTGCTTTAGTAGCAACGATGCAATAGTACTTTTCAGTCATCTTCTTTGGTTCTTCATCTGGGTTTTCCAAATTAGGAACTGACAAATCAAACTCTAGGTTATTGAACAAATCGATATTGAATCCACAACGAGTAAGCAACGCACTCAACTGAGTTGACCCAAAAATACTATAGTGGTTTAGGTTAAACTCGTGTTGTCTTTCACAGTCAGGAGCAGGAACTTCGATGTAAATCTTCGAACCCTGCTTAAGAATACGATTATATTCCATCAATGAGAAGATGGGATAGGGTGAATGTTCAAGAGCGTGACGAAGGAAGATAAAGTCAACTGATTCGTCATAGTATCCGTCTTGCTGTGGTAGGAACGACAAGTCGTATCCCTTGACAGTGTGGCCCTTGCTTTTACAGATAGACTGATCTCCGGGACTGAGTGTTATTCCCGTTAGATTAGTGTAGCCCCTAGTGGCCATCTCATCAAGAAAATATCCCGGACCGCAGCCTAGATCAAGGATGTGTGCATCTTTGGCAAGATTGAGAGGGTCAACATATGTCTCTACGATCTGCGTAGTTAAGACCTTGTGAAACTGGCTATCACCTTCATCGTGGATGTGGTTATTATACAACCAATCATTATAAAAGCGAAGTTTAACAATATCAATGGTTTGGTTAACGTCTATCATATATATTTTCTTTCTTAAGTTTGCAATTATCAAAGTGCCATCTTTGCATGATGCCTTCGCCGCCGGCCGTGCCGCAATGTGGACAGGACACTTTATTCTTTGGTTTTTGGTTAGCTAGGCTATTTTTTAACTTCCATTCGTCCGACTGTGTTTTACCGAAGTTTGGATTTTTCGCGCCGGTTCTAGTGCGGTTGTTGTTACCGAGATCAGGTCTAGGTACGCCTCGTTTGGGTGCAATGCGCTTTTCTATGTGTTCCGAGGACTGGGGACCTAAAGAGTGTCTAGGTCCTTTCATTTTTTCTATGGATTGAGGAGTATGAAGAATACCTGTTCTAACCGGGGAACGGTCATTGTTATGCTGGTTAAAGCTAGTATCATCGTGCTTTGCATTAGCATCCTGTAACAGCGTAGTTTCTAAATCACGCATTTCAAATGGATCACCTGTTGCGATTATTTCACGCTTCCAATCATTAGGATTTGCAAGAATAAGGGGCTTAACTGTCTTACTAGAGCAGTAATATCCATCATTAGGATGTGACCCTACTCGTGTTCTAGAACCAATATACCATTTATCAGTAGGGATGTGAACCCACTTGTATACGTATGCCACCGTTTCCATAAAATTACTTATGCTATCTACGATGAGATATTATTTTTCTAAAGTCTTTGGGTCTTGCAGCAACTGGACTCGTTTTGTTAACACTGTCTAACTCGCTACTATCTCTACTCTTAATCATTTGTTTAGCTTGGGTCGGAGATACAGTGTTAAAAGCTTGCTGCATCATGTTATGTTCTAACTCACTATAGGGATAAGCTAGATTGTTCTTACCGGCAAAACTCTCATCATCCATCTTGAGTGCTTTGGTAGATGAGCCGTCTGCCATAGCCACCGCTTTCATGATTTGATTTAAGTGATATGTCCTATCAGTACCGTTATCCATAAACTTGTAAGCGCCGGGCTGAGCCTTATCATGTCTCTTTGGAACTTTGCCCTTGGCCTCACTTACAAACTCATGTGCCCTCACTTCTTATATCCTTTAAACGGATTCATCGGGCTTTTAGACTGAGTGCTGTCTAACTCTCTACTTGCTAGATCACCTTTATTCAAATCCTTAAAGGGAACCCCTGCCGCTTTAAATGCTTTTTCTAACATTTTCTGCTCTACTTCAGTATAAGGATGTGCAGTATTTTGTTTACCTACCCAACTTTCTTGATCTATGTTGGGTTCAATTTCACCGTCAGTTGCTGCAACTGCCATCATAACTCTATTTAGGTCATACGTTCTATCGTACTGACTAATAGCAAAGACGTTTAAACCAACAGTGGATTGCTGCTGGCGTTTAGATAATTTGCCGGAAACAGTACCGTTGTCCTGTTCTGTGATGAACTCGTATGCTCTCACCTTTTATATCCTCTGAAAGGCTTCATCGGTGATCCGGTGCCCGTATCATCCATTTCATCACTACTCGGAGAGCTTACCTCTTTTTTACCACTCTTGCCTACTTTAGCTAATGCTTTGTCAATTATCTGTCCTACATTAGGATCAAATGAACTTACAATCTGCTGTTCTCCCCAGGAAGTTTCTGCCCTGAACTCTGGTTCATCCCCGCTCAGCACACCGTCATCAAGTCCCTGTTCACCTCGGACTGCCGCTATAGCAACACCGAAACGATACAACTCATAGAAATCATTATTTTTTAATTCAGGAATGACATAGGTATTGGGCAACGATTTATTCGCCACATCAAGTCCATCATGTACTTGATCTAATCGTTGTTCGGTAATGAATTCGTACGCTCTCATGAAGGTTGTTCGGTTGTGATAGGAACTGATGTTTCTGTAGCTACTGAGGAATTTGCACCGTATCCGTCTGGTGAAAGATACATTCCTGCAATGTTTGGACCTTCCCACATGATTTGTGAAGCAACATAGTGCGTTAGGTCGGCAGAAGTCAAAGGATTGACTAAGATTTCGACATTACCGGTGATGTTGTTCACGTTCATGTCATATCTTGAGATTGCATTACCAAAGAAGGTTGAGCCATACCCAGTAAACTTAACATCAGTGAGATCATTCTTGATCTGTGCGAACAACTGAATAGACTGGCTAACTTGTGTACCACCGTTAGTAGACTTGATGTAGAATTGTCCTTGGGTAAACGTATTGGCAGGAGTTTCGAAGATTACCTGTCCGGCAGTATTACCGAATGAATATGAAACCGTGGAGTTAAGAAATGTCTGGAATAGGTTAGAAAAGTTGTTATTGACTTTACTAAACGCAACACGTAACGGATCACCTTCGCCATCGTTAGGATTGGCTCCGATGTTGATAACTTCTTGTGAATAAAGTGGCGTTGTACTCATGTTAGCCTTCCGTCTTATTAAGTATTTATCAGAGGAAGACCCAATTTACTTTTCGGCAGCAGCCTCAAATATTTCTTTTTGCCTGTCGTACCACTCCTGCCAACCTTCTACCTTGCGGCTGCATTCATGATATAGCATGTAGTTGTCAACCACAGTCCTAGTATACTGGCTAAGTGGCATACCCTCAGTAGCTTCTTTAAGCACAGCACATTTTTCTTGTAGTGTCGCCGGGGCTTCTGGAAAAGTAGCAGTGACAGGGACAGCGTGGATAGCACAACCTGATAGTAATACGAGCGGGAGAAGCATCAACTTTTTCACTGCTCTTCTCCGTCTAATCTAGCAGCGTTCAGTGTTGCTGCTGCATTGTGAGCGCGGATGACTTCAGCAGGAACTTCACATGTGTTGTCATACTTGACAACTTCACGATCAATATACTGAATGACAGTCTCGCCCTGCTGGCGGATTACCCGAGTGTCTTGCACGATTCTCTCGACGATTTCGGTATTTGTTTGTGCAGACTTTGCTTCAGCTTGGGCTAGCTTTACTTGAAGTTCGGACACCGCTTTGTCGGTAGCTGCTTTATAGTCTGATGCGCCCTGTAGATAGACACCGCATACGAGTAGAACCAAGGAAACAAGCTTGACTGGAAGGTGGTATTGAGCAATGAACGGAATCTTGCTAGCAAATGACGCTGCTAGCAGGCCTGCGATACCAGCTACGATTAGTAACGGGATAACGAAGTGCGGTAGAAATGCGATGAGCCAAAATACATTCATGATATTAGTTATGTCCTTTTCTGTACGTAAAAAGTCTTAACTTTATTTATCATGAACCCCGTTTAGATCAAAATTTATACTTTGAATTCCATATGGGGAGCGATATCGTTGTCAAAGATTTGAGCCATGGTATTCCAAATGTTTTTGCGCTCAAGTTCAGTGACACCGCTGCTCAACGTGTACATTTTATCGTCTTCGCTGATAATGAGACCATAGTCGTGTCTATAGGTGAGACACATACTATTAATAATTTGTTCTCTGTTCATTGCTTTTCCAGATACTTTTTTTGGTTATGCCATCAACCAGCGATTATTTTCCAGTGACCAGTCGATGACCTGCCCGAGGCGTTCACGAACAGGCTGCGGTGTCCAACCCATTGACTTCATCTTGAAGCCGTCAAGAGCATATCGCAGATCGTGACCGGGTCGCTGTGAATGGAAGTCAACCATTTCATAGTTAAGAGTCTTTCCCTGAGCCTCAGCAATAATCTGAGCCAGTTCAAGATTATCTAGCTCCTCAGCCCCTACGATATTGAACTTCTGACACTTGGCGCCACCGTAGTCTGCTTCAAGGGTATCCATACCCCGATAATCTAGCAGGAACATAAGAGCGTCTGAAACATCAGCAGCATGGATGTAATGCCGTGATCCTGCCTTAGTCTTTTCAGGGTTCGAATGGATTGTAACGAGTTCCCCGTCACGAGACTTCTTAATGCACAGCGGAATATACTTCTCCGGATGCTGACGTTCGCCGAATACGTTCATAGTATGAGTGATGATAGCCGGTACCTTATAGGTATTTTCGTATGCTACGACAAGCTCCTCACCACCGGCCTTTGAAGCAGAGTATGGATTGGTCGAATTGTATCGATCATTTTCACGATACTTGACGCCTTCAGGGGCGGGTCCGAAGATTTCATCTGTAGAGAAATAAATGAACCGCTCGAGGTTATCTTGCTGGCGCGCAAACTCAAGAATATTAGCAGTACCTACGACGTTATCTAGAATGAATTCCATTGGATAGTCAATTGAACGATCAACGTGAGACCCTGCAGCAAGGTGTGCGATATAGTCAACAGAACCGACCAACTGACGGATTTGCGGATTGAGTTCTGCCTTTAGATCGTGATGCACTACCTTGACACGCTTACGTTCCTGTTCGGGATACTTCATCACGACTTCATTGAGGCGATTGAGATTGCCTGAGTAGTCCAACCGATCAAGAGAAACGATATTCCAGTCTGTAGTTGCAAGGACGGTATCAATAACATGATGTGCAATAAACCCTGCACCGCCTGTAACGAGAATAGTTTTAGACATTATAATTCCTTTTTAACATTAGACTGCCATTTCTGCCTTGATTGATGCGTGACACTCATAGTCAACTAGCATTATATCATCCATTGAGAATTTGTCAATATCTTTTATCTCAAGGTTGATAGAAAGTGCAGGTAATGGGTATTCTTCTCTACTCAACTGCTCATTAACCTGATCAACATGATTCTTATAGATATGCGTGTCGCCGGTTGAAATTATGAGTTCCCCTACCCCTAGGTCACATACCTGAGCAATCATGTGAGTAAGCAAAGCATAAGAAGCAATATTGAAAGGCAAGCCAAGAAACACATCAACGCTACGCTGATACATATGACAGCTTAACTTTCCATTGCTCACGTAGAATTGACTCATTACATGACACGGAGGTAAAGCCATCTGATCTAACTCCCCGACGTTCCATGCACTAAGGATGTGCCTACGTCCGTTTGGATCAGTCTTGAGTCCTTCAATCAGATTTGCAATCTGATCAATGTCATTCATAATCTCAATTGGGGTAGTAAACCATGCGCCAAATTCGTCCTGATGGACTACATCGTCGGCTGTGACGTTAGGTCCCCGTCTCCAATGCCGCCACTGAACTCCATACACCCTTCCCAAATCTCCGGAAAACTTTGCTTTAGGAGTCCAATAGTCTGCTGTAGCGTTTCCTGTCCAGATCGTACTACGCTCTGAGTCTGGTCTTCCGTATAAAATCTCAGCAAGTCTGCGCTCATCATTGCTCCCTTCCAAAAACCAAAGTAGTTCACTAACTACAGATTTCCATGCTAGCTTCTTAGTTGTAACAGCCGGAAAGCCTTTTGTCAAGTCGAATCGCAATTGACGGGCAAAGACGCTGATAGTGCCGACGCCGGTCCGATCATCCTTCTCTTCACCGTTAATTAAAATGTCTTGCAGTAAGTCATGATACTGTTTCATTTTCTTTTCCAAATCTGATACTCGTGATCAGGGAGCATCTCGCTGTATGTCTGATCAAAGTTAGCTTCAATATATAACAGATTAACAAAAGTATCACAAGTATAATGGTCATGTACCTTAGTCAAGTGAACTTCATCGATCAAGTCCCGGCAACTTTCAATAAGTTTGGCGCCGCCGATCAACCAGAACTCCACATCATCAGGACGGTTGAAACTCATATCCGGAGCACGAATCACATTATGATGTTCCTCTTCTAGTGGTCTAGAAGATACGACAATGTTTATCCTATTAGGCAACGGTTTCTTCGGTAAGCTATCCCAAGTGTTACGGCCCATAATAACAGTTTTGTTACCAGTAAGATGCTTGAATCTTGGCAAATCGCCTTGGATGCTAGTCCAAGGCAATCTGTTCTGATATCCTATCCCGCCGTTCGGGTCTGCTGCAATGATAAGCTTCATAGTCCTTTCAATAACTGATCGGTTTCTGGTTGCACTGTTTCTGCTATACATTGCACATTGAGAACAAACTCGATGCCTGTTACCTCATCATCTAGGTCAGTAAGTACTTTACTTACTGCATCTTCTACCTGATCAGGATCGAGTCCGTCTTTCAAAAGACGTTCAATGTTGATAGTTCGTTGCCGTTTCCGTTCGAGTTTAAGAACTAACTTCTTTATGAACTCGACCGGAATCTTTTGCTTATCAACACCCTCTAGTAAACGTTCCCATTTACTCATAAACTCAGGGGACATTCACTCTTGACCTTAAGCTGCTGCTACTGGGGTTTTCTTAGGACGACCTTTTGTCTTAACAGGGGTTGAATCAAGCGCAGGGGCAGCCGCAGCAGGATCAAGACTACGTGCTTGCTCGACCAACCGCTGTGCTTCTACTAGAAGTCCGTTTGCCTCACGACTCATACGGTCGGCTTGCTGTCGCAGATTAGCAGCAAGAGCAGTGTCTCCTAATGCGTCACCCGATGCTTGAATTGGTGCAGCATCTAGTCCAGGAACTGCGTCGCCGCGCATACGTCTTGCTACAGCAGCAGGGTCTTGCATTCCCATCTGGCTGTCCATGTCAGCCAATTTCTTGACTGCTTCTTCACCCATCTTCATTTCATCAAGAATCTTGTTAAGTTCATTCAACTTGATACGAGTGTTTGGGGCAGGGGTCATTACGATGAGTTCAGTCTGAACCTTCTTTAACATGCCTTCAGCGTGAAGCTTCTGGAGGATGATTTGTCCGTCTGTAGTATAAGTACGGTTGAGAGCCTCAGCTAAGTTTTCACTGCTCTGGCCGATGTCACTTTCAATACATTTTACAAGCGGGTCGTGAATGTTGCGATTTAGAGTTTCAGTGTAAACAACCAAGGCCATGTGCGGTTCGCCGGGAACTTCGCGGAATACTACCGCTACTTTGCGGTCTCCTTGCTTACCTACGTGTCTTAAAAAAGCCATTGTGTTTTCTCCTTAAGGTTTTTATAGCACAAGTATTTAACAGGAGAAAACGATGCTAAAATATTTTATGACCAGCGCAATATGAATAGCATCAAGTGTTTCTCCTCACCGAACCAAAATAGGTAGTCCGGCTCAGCCTGATAACTCCAAACCGTTTCCATAGTGTTGATTCGATACCCGCATTCACCGAATGTAGCATAACACCAGTCGACCATTTCTTCCAACTCTGCAAACGAGTACTTGATTGGATCGGCATAATACAACAGTGCACCATGACGGTGCCCAACAAAGTTTGTTATATGCTTGGGTATTAGGTCGCTAACATCATCTATAATGCTTGCAGTTGCTTTAACCCCACGTAAGTTCATAGAACACTGCTTCCTTTGGGTCTTCGAATGTAGGATAACCGGAGACGACTAACCAAGCGCCGGTTCTTTCAGTGTGTGTGGAAAAGCGACCGTGCAGCCTTTCTAGAATCCATACCTTTGCTTCGGGGGTAAGCGGCGTAGAAGTCTTAGTGAAGTGCTTAGGATTGACTGAGAGTTCCCTCTCGGTGAACCAAGTTTCCAGATTAATATTTTCAATCGTCTTTATCATCACGTATCAACATATAAAGTTCTTCCAGCTTGAGTAGCTGGTCATTAAGAGTAGGACTTGTTTCTGCTAGTTTGCAAATTTTTAGCAGGCGTTCTTTACGCTTCTCCTCACTCCGAACCTTCTCTAACCATTCAGCCGGTATAATCGGGGAGCGGATAGACGATCCATGCTCTCTTGCATAGACCGTCTTCCCTTTATCAGGTGATTCGTAAATCACTTACCCCTACGGTGATCGTCGTAAAGTGCAAACGTACCAAAGGGCGGGTTCGGGTTCGGGTCACCGTGAATGATCCAAGTCGTATCACAGTATTCCGGATCGCCCCAGCTACCAAACGGATACCCGTCCGTGAAGACGATCAGCCGATTGGGAACGATAGCTTCTTCCTTGAGATACCTGAAGATGCAGTCAAAGTCGGTGCCACCACCGCCAGCCAGTTCGTAATCGTCAATCGTGTCGAGGTTCTCGGAAGTGTAGTCCTTCGGATTGTAAACCCGAGTGTCAAAGCAAGCGATGTGGATCTTGAAACCATCAAAGATATCCATCATACCAGCAACCTCGCTGATGAACTGCATACCCTGCTTGTTGCTGATAGAACCCGACATGTCGATCATGATAGTAACATCAATCTCTTCACCAGGATTCATACCGGGCATGATAGCATCCATGTGCCAGCCGCGACGAGAAGGACGCATCCAAGAGTAGTCCGACTTGATTGCAGAAGTCAGATTAGTCTGGATCAGTTCACGCCAGGGCATGACAGGATCAGTCATCTGCTTGATCATACGCTGAACACCTGCAGGGATAGAACCCGCATCAGCTTGTTGTGCAGCATTGATGATAGACTGCTTCACTTCCTGACGGATTTGTTCCTTCTCGGCTTCTGACAGTTTCGGACGACCTTTGCCCTTCTTGTCACCGTCCTCGCCATCTTCCTCGCCATCGCCCTCACCATCAAGGTGATCGTCGAGCATCTTGTCGAGGAGATCGTCGATGCTGATATGCTGTGCATTCTTCATGAGGTCATCGTAGATTTCCTCAGAAGGTACGCTGTCATACTTTGCTTCGAACAACGCAGGAACCGTAGTGATAAACTCACCAATCTTATGACGCTTCAGGTCTGCGTTTACGGCATAGTCAACCGCGATGTTCCAGACTTGAGGATCACGATGATCGCGGCGACCCATGTGATCATAGACAACGTGAAGGACCTCGTGACCGACAAGGAAGTCAACTTCCTTCGGACGAAGCATCATGATGAAACGAGAGTTGTAGTAGAAGTTAAGACCGTCGGTCGCAGCGGTCGTGCACCACTCGTCAGCGTTGATCAGCTTGAGGCGAGTAGCCAGGTTGCCGAAGAACGAGTGCTTGAGCAACAGGCTGATACGAGAAGTGATGATGCGTTCACGAGCGTCATTGTCTACCTTCGGATCAGTAGGACCGATAAGGTTCTCAAATTTCTTACTGCGAGAACGCTTTTTCTTAGCGGGGGAAATTACATCGCTCATTGAGATAGCCTTTCGTTTGATCATGTTACTAATATAGTATAAGACAGGGCTGAAGTCAAGCCTTAATGTCGAGTGTTTTTCGGGGAGAAGGCGTCGTCTTCAATCCATTCAATCACATCGTCAGGAAGTTCATCAAGGTCCAACTCACTTACGGGGACAGCGTTCTCTAGCATCTCACCGCTGTCTACCATGCGGTTGATTTCCACAAGGAGTTCGTCCATTTCTTCTTGTGTCATGTCGAGGTTGTCAAAACAACCCGGAGCAAATACGATCTTCATTTTCTTTTCAGTCATAATTGTTCCTGTTTAAATTGAGGGCCGATCACGATTTTCATTCATTTCCCTTGCCATTGCTTTAGCTTCCTCGTCCTTCTCATATTGAGTAAGGACACGACCTTCATAAGTCTGCATTTCTGCCAAATCTGACGCCGAAATACGGGTGAGGATATCGGCGCGGGCAGCGATGCAATGATCGAGTTCAGCTTGATATGGACTTCCGGCCTTCACGGATGCAGTAAGTCCATTGATTCGTGATTGGCAGTGGCGAAGATGCTTTTGTTCTGCGCTATAGGTGAAGAATTTAGTAGACACTATATGGACCTTTCAAAGAGACACGTAATAAAGGGGAGGGGCTGTCTCTAACCCCTCCCCCAGGAGCTCAGGCTTTACTCGCCTGCTGCCACAATGTACTTGCCGTACTTCTTGTGGAAGTCATCGAACGTCTTAAGCTGAGAAGGCTCGATCGGCAGCTTATACGTCTTGAGAGCAATCTTCGAACCCATGACGATCAGTTCAGTTTCGAAGTTCTTCATCATGTATTCGAAGAAGTTGTCGCACATTTCGTGGAACTTCTTCGTATCGACACGCTTGTTGTCAAGCACGTCCTTCAGTTCGTAGCACATAGAAATCGTGAGCGAATACATCGCAGAGATTTCCTTGACGTTGAGGTCCTTCACCTTGCCCTCAAGAATAGAGAGGGGGTCGGGCATACGACCAGCAACCTTGCGGTGTGCCATGAACTTCGTAGCAAGACCGTCACCGACAGAACCTGCGACAAGATTGAACAGCGTGTCGTTGTCGATGTTTTCTTCATCAGCAAGCAGATCGCTCACGAAGACCCACGAACGCGGAGTAGCGAATGCACGAGACGAACCCTTAGCGTCGAAGTCATAACCGTCCTGTTTAGCGAACGAGAGATAACCAACAACGTCACGGTGAACGCCTTTGTTGACAGCCCAAGTCTGCCAAGCATTGAAGTCGTAACGCATTTCAAGGTGAATGAAGCGGTTAGCAAGCGGCATCGGCATGCGATACGTGACACCCTTGTCGCTGTCGCGGTTACCAGCAGCAACGATAACGACGTTATCAGGCAGCTTGTATTTACCAACACGACGATTGAGGATCAACTGATAACCAGCAGCCTGAACCGCGGGCGGGGCCGAGTTCATTTCGTCAAGAAAGAGAACGACGATGGGGTATTGCGAAGCAAGTTCTTCGCTGGGAAGATCGACCGGTTCAGCCCAGTCCATCTTGCTGATGTCTTTGTTGAAGAAAGGAATACCGCGAATATCAGTCGGTTCCATCTGCGCCATACGCAGATCAACCATATAACCACCGAGTTCATCAGTGATATCTTGAACGCATTCGGACTTGCCGATGCCCGGAGGGCCCCACAAGAAGACAGGACGTTTTGCCTTAAACGCAGTGAGAATAGCCCGACGAGCCTGAATAGAAGTGACAGTCAGGGTATCAGAAACATGAGACATATAATTTAGCTCCTTTAAAAAAAATCAAAAATCAAAGAGAGAGTCCGTTACTCACTCTTGATGTTTACAATATAGCTACTCTTAATTCACAAGTCAACCACTTTAACTCATAAGTTGGTGTATGAGCATGAGTTGTTGCAGATGTGCAACAGCCTTTTCCAGCTTAACTGAATGCATCTCATACTTTTCAACCTTTCGGGTTCTACGGGCTTCTACTTCAAGAGAGCTAAGGGTCGAGACCATTTTGTCCAAATTGTCACAATACCGCTTCAAATCAGGATTGTAGGGCATTCTTTTCAACCTGTCACGCAGTTCTGTGACAAGTTTGCGGGCTTCGATTGAATTATGAAAGCGTGACTCATGCATACCCGTAGTCTACAAAAAGTTTGGGCATATGTCAACCTGTTTATGCTTTAAAACTAATACTTTCGCCGCAGCCGCAACTGCTAGCTGCTAAGGGTGATTTAATTTCGATCACGCTTCCCGTGATGTCTACTTTTTTATCTATCGTGCTTCCAAGCAAATACAATTCAGAAGTCTTGTCTAGCCAAAAAGTCCAATCATCATACGTTTTGCAATAGTCATGTGAGGGAATCTCGTCAGCAGAATTAACTAACTCCCATTTGTAGCTGAAACCAGCACAGCCTCCGCCGGCAAGTAACAGGCGAACCCCAAGTGCTTTGGAATTATCACAAACCTGCTTAAAGTGTTCTTTAGCAATGTCCGTAAAGTAAATTGCGTCTTTCATTTTATCTTTCTATCTGTTTATGATTGAAGGCGAGGTTAACCCCAGCCTATGCTTGTATTGTTTTTTTGTGCGAATTGTATGATCTCGATTAGTCGATCTATATAACGATCAACCTGTGACTGACTCCGACCTGCATCATACATAGTGGGGCCGCGGCCAATACGAGCAACTCCTTGATCGTCACTCTGTCGGCGCATCACACCCCTGTCCACGCTGGCATCTTTTGTGTACTGCTGGCTACCTTTGTTTTTCAACATTATTAATCTACGCATGATATCAGGCAAGTCTTTATTATGTATGATTCCTGAATAATCCGGATCTAGTCCTAGCATCCGTTGAATCTCTTCACCGTTAGCATTGCTTACCTGAAGTTCCGGAGCATCTGAAACTCTATCTTCTTCCTTGCCTGTTCCCCCGCAGTAGACGCACAGTTGTGTCCTATCTTTTCCGGTACCATCACAATCTCGGCAGTCTATTGTAATCTTGCGTTCCCAATCGGAACCAGTCCAGTATTTTTCACCGGTGCTGAATTCTTTTTCTACGACCGGATTAAACGTCATCCCTTCGTTTAGTAGTTCTGTTATTTTCATTTTATCTTTCCATCTGCTCGTGCTTGGGGAGGGATGCCTGCTCGTGATGTCTTGAATCCAAATGCCTTAGCATTCTTTTTGATTGCGTCTGGCTTTACATCTACAGTGAGTGCAGTCTTAAAGCGAGGATCGTTCTTTTCTTTTGCTGACGGAATGTATCCTGATGCTTCGTCTATTTTAGGATTCTTATGTGGTTCAGAATTGTCAAACACTGCATATATGATGGGATAGTCGTCATCACCGGCAAAATTAACTTCAATAGGTTTCTTGCCGCCTTCTCGTTTCACAAAGTCTCCGATGACCTCGTCGTATACATCATCGTAGTCGGCTAAATATTGCGGATCATCGGATGGTAGATTGCAGCGTCTTTCTGCATCTTCCTGGC
>Ga0247840_10000523_pt1 | contig 79176 bp, 75 predicted proteins | sample LaCruzMarch2015__FD_192404 | JGI IMG/M metagenome (GOLD analysis project Ga0247840, IMG submission 192404) | Freshwater microbial communities from meromictic Lake La Cruz, Castile-La Mancha, Spain - LaCruzMarch2015_17m | ecosystem: Environmental > Aquatic > Freshwater > Lake | place: Spain... | reverse complement strand
TACGTACATATTCTATTTCTGACACCTGTTTTTCACTGATATAATATCTTTTTGGCATTTTTATCACCCTTTACCATTATACCATATTATACCCTTTTGTTCAATACTTTTAATTGCGGAATAGTATAATATTGTTTAAAGACTTTATATTCTAAAATTAAGTTGAAAATTAAAAGGTCTTTTAATATTTTTAAAGGGTGATAATGTTTTGAATAAAATGATTGATAGTAGAACTGGTGAAATAATAGAATTTAATGAGCATACAGATTTTTATCATTGGAGATTAGGTTCAATGCACTTCCATAAACCTGTCATTATAGATAGTTATGATTCATTAAATAATCATATAGAACTGAGCGTTGATAATACTTCAAGTATCGTTAATGTTATAAATGAAAATATGAATGAATTTTTAGCAAGAGAACCTAAAACATTTTCAATATATTCTCTTGGAGTATGGTTGTTTTTTACAATAGAAGAAATGGGAGAAAACGTATTAACGAGGCACTGGAATGGATTGCTTACTGGAAGCATTAAAAAGTGTTGGAAGGATTACGAGGAAAATGTATGTAAAAAAGAAGAGATAAAGAAAACTCTATATATTGAACTATATATAGAAAAATATATCAGTGGGTCATATTTATCGATAAAAAGCCAAGCCGAACATCTAAAAAATGATTTTGAAATTATTGAATTGAGTAAAATAAGTTATTTTAAAGATAATTTAGCTAATTTTACGAACCATTTAGAATTTATCCATGAATTCCCGCAGATAAATAAAGATAATTTAATATTTTATGCAAAGGCTTTAGAAACATTAAATATATATAGAATAGAGATGTTAAAAAAACATTTTCACAAAGACGATGATGGTCTATTTAATATAAGGTTACTAAACAAAAGTTTTAATATAAATGACGAGAATTTTAAAAAATCTAAACAAGTTATAATAAAAAAATGCGAGGATTTAGTTAACAAAATGGAAAAAGATTTCAATTCAAGAACAAAAATAGTTACGGATAAATTATTATCGAGAATGAAAGATAATGGCAAAAGATATTAAAATTAAAATCCAACCCACTCAAAAATTTTGTGAGTGGGTTGGATTTTGCAATACTTATATCCCTGTATCCGAAGTTGGAACAGTCGTCACCGATGGTGTTTGCGTTGGTGTTGGGGTTACAGTTGGTTGTGTGCTTGGAGTTGGACTTGCTGGTGTTGGGGTATTTGCAGGAGCCACAGTTTCTGTCGGTGGTGGGGTTATGGGTTGCTGTGGTATTTCGTGTGGTGCTTGCGTTTCTTGCGCCCCAGACACTTGTATTAGCCTTTCCATTGGGTTATATACGCTACGGTGTAGGAATACTCGTTTTTCCTCTACGCCATTCCTCCAATAGACCTTGTATGTGTCGACTGTTGCACCATCTTGCCCTTTTTGTTTTATTATTGTTTTTCCGTATGGGACATCTGGCGATACTACTGTTTTTTCTTCAAATGATTTGGTGCTAATAGTGTTATTTACAATGCTAATTTTTACGTCTTTATCTGCTTTTGTTCCTAAAATTTTAATTGTAAGCTTGCCACCACCCATTGTGGTAATAATTTTTATAGGATATGCAGTATTATTTCTAAACACATAGTCTTGCACGCCGTATGCTACTGTTGCATCTTGCCCAGATGGCATATATGTAACGGTGAATTGATGGTTTGCACGTTTTATTGTCTGCAAATCTGAATATAATTGCGTGGTATAAAGTGTTGATGACACTTGGCAAATTCCGCCACCTGCGCCTTGCTCTGCCTTGCCATTTACAAACACTGTTGCGTCCTTGAAGCCTCTTTCATAAGTGCGTTCACCAACTATTTGGTTAAACGAGAAATCTCTTCCTGGGGCAATTATAACGCCATTCACAGCTTTTGCAGCAAGCGTTACATTTTGGGTTCTCTCTGCCATCGCTGAGTTATAATTAGTGGTTTGTTCACCCAAAACGTCGGCAAACATTTTTGCTTGAAATTGGTCAGTTGTAATTTTTGGCATTATAGTTGTAATTGGAAGCTCGAATATTTTTTCGCCCTTTGAAAGATGCTGTGCAAGGAGGGTTTTATCGATAGAAATACCAACCTTGTGTGGCTCAATAACTGGCTTGTTGTTTACAATTGTGCAGGTTGCATTAACAGGGTCACGCTGAATTCTTTTGTATATTAAATCAATGTCGTCTGTGGTGAAATTACTACGGGTTTTAACTGAAATAGGCGCAAATGACCCATTCTCTATGCTTTGCAGTATTGCAAGATGCGTTGCATCTACATCAACAATTACAGCATTTTTTGTTAAATCAACCTTTACTAGATCTAACTTTGGCGATAGCTCGAAAATACTGTTATTACTTTCAATTCGTTCTGCGAAAGCGGTTATTTTTGAATTTATTGAGGCATCGTCCTGAGTTATATCAAAGGTTATATTACTTTTAGCTAATATATCTGCAAATCTTTTTAATATATTACCACCTCTGCCAACGCTGAGTGCCTTATCAACCGTGGTATTAACATTTATTGAAAAATTGCCCAGTATATCTAAATCGAACACCTCATTTTGATATACAATGTTAATTTTTTTACCATTTGAAGCATTTTCAAATGCTTGCATAATTGTGTTTGTTGCCTGCTCCCTCGTCATTCTGCCAAGTGGTGCACCGCATAATGTAACATTGGGGTACACATTGGCATACGAAAGTACAACGATTGAAAAAGCAATCGAGGCAACAATTAATAAACTTATAATTGCTATAACAGAAACCTTTATTTTGTTTGGAGTATTTTTTATATCACTTTGTATAATTGGCATAGGTAACCTCACTTATAATTATATCAATCGTATGATATATATGAGCTATAAGGCAATTGTATTACAATTTCTATCTACTTTAATACTTTTGTAGCCCCACTATAAACAAGCCCACGAGTACAGTCCATAGTGATAAGTGTGCCAGTTTTAAGGATTTTTGTAGAACCCTTTGCGCCAGTGATAACCGGGATATCAAGTGCCATACCAACAATTGCGGCGTGGCAACCAAGCCCGTCCTCTTCTACAATAATACCCCTTGCTTTTTTGATAACGGAAAGATAATCATTGGTTGTTTTGTCTACAACTAATATATCATTTTCTTGGAAAACCCTTGTTGCCTCTGAAGTAGATTTTGGAACGCAAACATTGCCGATAACAGAAGATGAGCTTGTCCCAATACCACGAACTAAAACGTCGCCAACCAAATGAACCTTTAATATGTTAGTAGTGCCACTTACCCCAACAGGAGCACCAGCAGTAATAACAACTAAATCACCATTTTTCACTAGGTTTGTTTTCATTGCACGCTCAACTGCATGCTCGAAAAGATGGTCTGTTGTGTCTTTTTCCTCTGAAAGTATTGGCATAACGCCCCAACAAAGAGCAAGCTGTCTATATACCTTTGCAATAGGAGTTGCACATATAATTGGGTTAATTGGTCTGAATTTTGAAACCATACGAGCTGTATGCCCAGAACGAGAAACAGTAATAATTGCGGAAACATCTAAATCGTGCGCTGTCATACAAGTAGCGTGACTTATAGCGTTTGTAATATTTGTTTCAAATGCAAAGTTTATGTTGTTGAAGCGTTTTTTATAGTCGATAGCGCTTTCTGTACGTTCTGCAATTCTTGCCATAGTTTCAAGTGCCTCTACTGGATATTTACCAACAGCAGTTTCACCTGAAAGCATAATAGCACTTGTGCCATCATATATAGCGTTTGCAACGTCAGTTGTTTCTGCACGAGTAGGACGAGGATTACGAACCATAGAATCTAACATTTGCGTAGCAGTAATAACTGCCTTGCCAACCTTATAACAATCCTTGATAAGCCTCTTTTGAACGATAGGAAGGTCTTCAAGAGGTATTTCAACACCCATATCACCACGAGCAACCATTAAACCGTCACTAACATCAATTATTTGGTTTGCGTTTTCAACACCCTCAAGGTTTTCTATTTTTGAAATTATTTTTATATCTGAACCATTATTGCTTGCTAAAATCTTTTTAATTTCCATAACATCAGATGCAGAGCGAACAAATGAAGCAGCAATATAATCAAAATCATGCTGTATACCAAATAGAACATCGCCCTTGTCCTTTTCACTCATATAAGGCATAGATATTGAAATGCCAGGTAGGTTAATGCTTTTGTTATTGCTAAGCTTACCACCGTTTTGCACAATGCAAATAACGTCATTACCCATTATTTCTCTCACTTTAAGAGCAACAAGGCCATCATCGATTAAAATAAGGTTATCCTTTTTAAGCTCCTTTGCAAAGTTATTATAGGTAACAGAAACAATTGTATTGTCGCCCTCTATTTCTCTTGTGGTAAGGGTGAAAATATCGTTAGTTTGAAGCTCTATCTCACCATCTTTAAATTTCTTTATGCGAATTTCAGGGCCCTTTGTATCAAGCATTAAAGCGATAGGAAGGTTAAGCGAATCACGCATTTCCTTAAACTTGTCCATTCTTATTTTATGCTCCTCGTGTGTGCCGTGTGAAAAATTCATACGTGCAACATTCATTCCACCAAGCATAAGAGCTCTTAAAATTTTAGGGTCATCTGTTGCTGGTCCTAATGTACATACTATTTTTGTTTTCCTCATAAAATCCCTCTTTATATATATTTTTGCAAATTTCTCTCACATATAGTATATCAGTTATGACGGTAACCGTCAATGAAAAATGAAACAAAAATTGGATATTAAGAGCCTTTAATTTTGTGGTTTATGAGTATTTCCAACCTTTTCTACTATACTTTTGTCGGATAAATTGTTATAATGTAGAATATAACTGTACTTTGGGAGGAAATGTTTATGATTAACAAATTAACTGCGTTAATTCTTGCGCTAATAATAGTTACGTCCGTTGGTGTTTCTGCTAATACTGTGCTCAAAGGTGTAGACAGGCATTGGGCAGGGGGGTATGCAACAGAGCTAAACCAAAAGGGAATATTAAGTGGTGATGATAACGGTAACGCAAACCTTAATAATGATATAAAAAGAAGTGAATTTATAGCAATGCTTATGAGGGCGCTATATCAGGACGAGCAAATTTCAGCTGGTGGGAAGTCTTTTGTCGATGTAAAAAGTGGTGCGTGGTACTATGACATAGCGTCATACGCAAAGGATAAGGGAATAGTTAGTGGAGATGAAAATGGAAACCTGCTTCCTGAAAGTGATGTAAGTAGAGAAGAAATAGTATTAATGCTTGTGCGTGCGCTAAAACTGACTGGTGGGCAAGCGCAATTTTCAGATGTAAAAAAAGATTATAAATATTATAAGGAAATTTCTGCTGCTGTAAATAGTGGAATAGTAAACGGATATGGTGACGGTACATTTGGGGCAAAGGACTCTGCAACAAGGGGAGAAACCGCCGCAATGATAGTGCGTGTGCTAAAGCTAATTCCTAATCCAAACGGGCAACCAGAGGGGCAAAAGATTAATTTAACATGGCATCAAATATATAATACTGATGTTGCTGTAACGGGCAACCATATGGAGGGGCTTAATGTTATTTCCCCAACATGGTTTAGGGTTATAGATAACACAGGTAAAACACCTTATAGCTATGAACAAAAGCTGGGTGGCGATAATAATTTGTACATTCAAGATTTAGGTAATAGTAATTATATGAAGGATGCAAAAATGGAAGGCTATAATGTCTGGGCACTTTTGAAAACAGATTTTAGTGCAAAGACGACAACTAAGCTTTTAAATGATGATGCAGCGAGGCAATCTTTAATTGAAACTGTGAAAAACCTCGTTTTAAAATATAAGCTTGACGGAATAAATATGGATTTTGAAAATATGTATGTAGGCGATAAAGATAAATACACGCAGTTTGTTAAGGAAATGTCGGTAATGACGAAATCGCTTGGCATAAAGCTTTCTGTTGATGTAACAAAGTATGATGTGCACGGGGGAACGTGGTCACTATGCTACGATAGGGCAGAAATAGCAAAATATGTTGATTATGTAGCGCTAATGTCGTACGACGAAAATGGAACATGGAGTGAGAAGGGTGGCTCTGTTGCATCTATGTCGTGGGTAGAGGAAGCTATAAAAATAACGCTCAAAGAAGTCCCTGCCGAAAAATTACTAATGGGAGTTCCGTTCTATACAAGATTGTGGGAGGAAAAGGACGGAAAGGTTGTAAAAACAAGCGCAATAGGAATGAAAACAGCGCAGGATAAGATAAAGCAAGCAGGTGCACAAATTGTATATGATGTGGCATCAGGTCAAAATTATGCCCAGTGGAGCGCAAACGGAAAGGTTTATAAAATTTGGTTAGAGGATGAATTTTCAATGACTGCACGAATAGCGTTAATAGAAAAATACGAGCTTGCAGGCGTTGCCTCATGGAGTAAGACCTTTGAAACTGCGAATATATGGACGGTAATTAACCGTTACCTAAATATAAATTGAAGAATAAGTAACATAGCAAGCCCTGGAAGCCCTAATATTCCAAGAGTTGTTGCTGTTGCAATGTTCACACCTATGTACAGCCCAATAAGTCCACAAAAAAAGTTAAATATAATCAGCCCCACACAACCAAGTGCGGAGCTGATTACCATTTTAAATAGCATTTTCAGTGGACGTGCAAGAAAGAATAATGCTACGCAAAGCAATATTCCCCCCACAATATATGCAAAAATTGTTTGAGTCATAGAATTCACCCTCTTAATTAATCAAGACTTTGTATAATTCTATGCCTGTACACAAAAAATATTACTACTTAAAAAGAAAAAATAAAATCCCAACAACAACAGAGGTTATTGTGCCATAAACAATAACAGGGCCAGCGATAACGAACATCTTTGCGCCAAGCCCTAAAACAAGCCCCTCGCTTTTAAACTCCATTGCAGGCGAAACAATAGCGTTTGCAAAGCCTGTGATTGGAATAATCGTTCCAGCACCTGCAAACTTTGCAATTTTTTCATATACGCCAATACCTGTTAAAAATGCACCAATTGCAATCATAATAATTGGCACAGAATTTGAAATGGTTTGCTCTGAAGCTCCTCTTGTAAGCATATAGGCTGAAATAATTTGTGCAATAACGCAAATAAATCCACCAATAACAAATGCAAAAGCGGTGTCTTTAAATATTTTTGATTTTGGCGATTTTTTTTCAATATAATCGTTGTATTCCTTTGGTGTGTAGTTTTTTTTCAAGGTTATGACCATTAGCCTTTCGGGCTCACAAAATTTTATTAAACTTTTGACCTACTCCAAATCGTGAGCCAGATAAGGCGTATAAATGGTCATATGCACATCTGCGTTTCGCCAAAGGCGAAAAATTCGCAGGTGCAATAAATTCAATAAATAAGTCCAAAAGTCCTTTTGAATTTATTTATTCTCCCTTCATTACAAAAATACCATTTTGAGGAGGTCTGTTGCTATTAGCTGCTATTTCAAATGCAAGAAAAGCAGCGCTTATTAAAATTGAAGCTGCTATTATAGTTATGATAATATTTTTAATAAAAATTACCTCCCTTTTGTAAATAGTATTTACTATTTTTATCATTAAATACTTATTTTTTTGCGCATTTCTTCAAGCACCTTTTTTTCTATGCGTGAAACTTGAACCTGAGAAATGCCAAGCATATTTGCAATTTGTGTTTGTGTTTTTTGCGCAAAATAACGAAGCATAATAATTTGCCTTTCTCGTGGGTTAAATGTAGCAAGTGCCTCTTTTATTGCAATTTTCGTAACAATTTCATCTTCTTGGCTTTTGCCGTCTTCTATTTTATCTAAAAGCTCACGGTTATCGTCGCCAGCCGTAGCGTGTAGTGAATCTGGAACATTGCCAGAATCCATAGCCATAACAAGCTCCTCAACCTCCACGCCGATATGCTTTGCAATTTCAGCAACAGTCGGCTCGTGGCATAATTCCCTGCTTAATATTTCCCTTGTAATTCTTGCCTTGCTCGAAAGCTCTTTAAGGCTACGACTAACCTTTATAATACCGTCATCACGAATAAACCTTTTAATTTCGCCCATAATCATAGGAACGGCGTATGTAGAAAACATTACACCAAACGAGCTATCAAATTTTTGGATTGCCTTAATAAGCCCAATACAGCCGATTTGGAATAAATCGTCTGCCTCGTGCCCTCGGTTTGTAAACTTTCTGACCACGCTCCATACAAGCCCTGTGTTGTTTTCAACTATGTAAGCCTGCGCCTCTTTGTTGCCATTTTTTGCCAGCTCTATCTGCAAAAATATATCGGGTTGCACACAAATCACCTCCAAATATGTACCCGATATTTTTACCTAGTAAGTATAGTTTTGCGCATAGTAACAGTGGTTCCTCTGCCAAGTGCAGAGGTAACTGTAACCTCGTCCATAAAGGTTTCCATAACCGTAAAGCCCATACCCGAGCGTTCAAGCTCTGGGCGAGAGGTGTAAAGTGGCTGACGTGCCTTTTCAATATCTGCAATACCGTGGCCACAATCCCTTACAACTATTTCTACTGTATCGCCAGTTATTTTACATTCCACAGTCACAAAGCCCTTTAAATTTTCATAGCCATGAACAATTGCGTTTGTAACCGCCTCGGAAACTACGGTTTTAATGTCGGAAAGGTCTTCAACCGTAACATCAAGCTGTGAAACAAAGGCGGCAACCGAAACCCTTGCAAAACCCTCGTTAGAGGATTTATTAATAAATTGTATCTTCATTTCATTTGTAAACTCCATTTATCTTCCCCCCCATTGTGCAGCATCTTGTTCTTCTGAATAAATTTTCACTATCTTTTTTATTCCCGACATAGTAATAAGCTTGTCCAGTTGCTGTGAAAAGCCAAAAGCAGTAACCTCACCACCAATTGCTTGCATAAGCTTAAACCTACCCATTATTATGCCAATGCCAGAGCTATCCATAAAGCCCACATTAGTAAAATCAAAAACAATTTTACGCACACTGCCCTGCATAACAATATTGTCAATCTGCTCCCTAATTTGTGCAACGCAGTGGTGGTCAAGCTCGTCGTTTAAGCGCACAATAAGCACCTCGCCATTTGTGTCTATTTTTGTTCGCAAATATTTTCACTCCTTTTTAATACGCAGTTTAACTTTTGTATATATTCTATATTATAACTGGTAATTCCTGCCAAGTATATTACAATTGTATTACAAATAAATAAATGGGCCTATTATAGTAATAAGCCCATTCATTTATACTATTTTGCAATTAGCAATTGTCACGAACGCCTAATACGCCCCTGTTGTTGCAGAATATTAGCAAGAATAAAATAATGAACCATAAGATTGTGTCATTATCCCCAAGAATACCATCACCGCAACCAATACCGCCTAAAATTGACATTATGTTTCAACTCCCTTTTCATAATTTTTATTACTCAATGTATAATATGAACTATAATATTTTTTGGTTACAGTTGATATTTTTTCCATATTAGTGTAGAATATGTTAGAGAGGGAGTGTTGTCAAAGATGAAAGTACTCGTATTATCAATAACAGCAGGTCAAGGGCATCACCAATGCGCTATGGCGCTTATTGATTATCTTAGAAGCAAGAATATTGAATGTGAAATGGTTGATGCCTTAGAGCATATAACGCCAATACTTAGTGAATCGGTTGCACAGGGTTATCTACTTTCAACCCAGTATTCACCTTCTGCTTATGGTGGTTTTTATAGGCTGGCAGAAAAAAAGGGCAAGCCAAGCGCAAAGGTTTCACTTTCTCGTATAGCGGCGAATGTTTTATCTATGAAAATGTCAAGGTATATTAAAAAAAGTAAGCCAGATTTAATCGTATGTACCCATGTTTATTCTGCACAAATGGTTACAGAGATGAGCGATATAAAAGCTAAAACAATTGGTATAATAACCGATTTTACAATACATCCTTTTTGGGAGGATACTGACCTTGATTATTACATTACAGCAAGCGAGCTATTAACCCATCAAGCTATAAAAAAGGGAATTCCTGCATCAAAAATTAAGCCATTTGGCATACCAATTCAAGAAAAATTCCAAACCAAATTAGATAAAAAAGAGGCAAGAAAGCGCCTTGGCTTAGAGGATAAAACAACCGTTTTTGTAATGAGTGGAAGTATGGGCTATGGTAATTTGGTAAAGCATATTCGTAGGCTTGATAAATTGCCTATGGATTTTCAAATTATTTCAGTTTGTGGGCGTAATAAACGTATGAAGCGCACAATTGATGACCTTATAACAACAAAACAAATACACAATTATGGATATGTAGATAATATAGATTTAATTATGGACGCATCAGATGTGATTATTACAAAACCGGGCGGGTTAACTGTATCAGAGGCTCTTGCAAAGGGACTTTCTATGATACTTATGAACCCAATCCCAGGGCAAGAGGATAGAAATGCAGAATTTTTGCTTAACAATGGTATTGCAATGATGATGAGTTCTACTTGTCCTGTTGATGAATGCTTGTTTCAAATGTTAAGCAATGAATGGCGTTTGAAGCATCTACGAGAGGGTGTAACCTATATGGGTAAACCAAATGCTGCAAAGGATTTAGGTGATTTTATTATTGAAACTCTCAATTCCTAAATATGTTGAAGAGGCAATCGATTCAATCGAAAAGGCTGGCTTTGAAGCTTATGTCGTTGGCGGAGCTTTGCGTGATATTATGCTTGGTAGGCAGCCGACTGATTGGGATATAACAACAAATGCATTAGTTGATGATTTAAAAACAATTTTTAAAAAACATTTTGAAACAGGTATAGCCCACGGAACTCTTACAGTTTTGGTGGATACTATTCCAATCGAGATAACCACATATCGCATAGATGGTGATTATGTGGACAATAGACGACCTGCAAGTGTGGAATTTACAAATAACCTTTATGAGGATTTAAAGCGCAGGGATTTTACGATAAATGCTATTGCATATAACCCTAAAAGTGGAATAGTCGACCTATTTAATGGCGCAGAGGATTTGCAAAAAGGGATAATAAGGTGTATAGGAAGTGCAGACGAGCGTTTTAACGAGGACGCTTTGCGTATTTTGCGTGGACTGCGCTTTTCTGCTATGCTCAATTTTGATATAGAAAGCGAAACTCTTGCATCGATTAGTAAAAATAAAAATTTGTTGAAAAATATTAGCGTAGAGCGGATAAATGTTGAGCTTACAAAGCTATTTTTATCAGATAATAGACTGGAATTATTATTTGATTCAGGTGTTGGCGATGTTATCCTGCCCGAGGTTGCAAAATGCTTTACCGTTACCCAAAATAATCCTCACCATATTTATGATGTTGGTAGCCACACATTATGTGCGGTAAGAAATATACCAAAAATGCCAACACTTCGCTTTGCGGCACTTTTACACGATGTTGGAAAGCCAGAAACAAAAATGACTGATGAAAATGGTATTGACCATTTTTATGGGCATAATAAGGCTTCGGAGGGGATTGCAAGAACGGTTTTAAACAGGCTTAAATTTGATAACAAAACAAAGGATAGAGTTTTAAAATTAGTCCTCCTACACGATAGGGAAATACAGCCAACAGAAAAACTTGTTAGGCGTGCTGTGGCTAAAATAGGCAAGGAAACCTTTGACGATTTATTGCTTTTAAAAAAGGCAGATGCACTTGCTCAAAACCCAGAATTTATTTCAGAAAAGCTTTTATTTATATCACAAATCGAAAAAATATATAAAAATATATTAGAGCATAAACAACCATTATCATTAAAAGATTTAGCGGTTAACGGTGCAGACATGCAGAAAATAGGTATATTTGGCAAGCAAATTGGCGACACTTTAAGTATGCTTCTCGACAAGGTTTTAGAAAATCCAACCCTAAATATTAAAGAAAAACTAATTAAATTAGCAAAAGAGCACTTAAAATAAAGCAATTAGTCGAACGATTTTAATTGTAAAATAATGTAAAATAATCTATAATATGCTTAAAGCTGATTGGTAGGAGGCGTATTATGGAATTTGAAAATTTGATAAAAATATCTTCAATGGTAAATGCAATATATTGTAATATTCAAGGAGTGTCTTTTGAAGAAGTAGAAAATGATGCAGTTATATCAGAGCAAATTGACAAATGGGAAAATGACTTAAAGTCTATGGATATGTTATGTGATTAAAAAAATTGCTTGCAACTAAAAAAATGCCCTCTTTCGAGGGCATTTTCATTGTAGCGCTTAGTACTTATCTTTAATTGGAACGTTCTCTGTTTCTCTAAATAACAAAGTAATCGCCCAAAGACCAGCAAGCCCTACTATTGTAAAGATTATTCTGCTAATCGAAGTCGCCTGACCGCCAAATAGTGAACCTATAAGGTCAACGCCAAAGATACCTATTGAACCCCAGTTAAGAGCACCGATTATAACTAATACTAATGCAAAACTATCCATTGCTTATTCACTCCCTTTGATTTTGGTATTTACCAATTATGCTTTATAAAAAATTATTATTTTACACAGTTATTATTGCATTGCAAACGCTATATTATTCTGTTAATATTTTCGTATAAAATTTTTAAAAAATATTGTATATGTTTCCAATAAGTGTTATAATAATTCTATATGTTTTAGACAAACTAAATAGGTGGGTGAATTATTTGGATAAATTTGTAATTATGGGCGGCAGAAAGCTTTTTGGTGAGGTTACTATCAGCGGTGCAAAAAATGCAGCTGTTGCTGTAATTCCTGCTGCTTTATTGGTTGAAGGAACTTGTAGAATTGAAAATATGCCTTCAATTAAAGACGTTGGTGTAATTTGCGACATACTTACACAGCTTGGCGCAAAAGTTAAATATATTGATGAACATTCTATAGAGATAAATTGCGAAAAATTAAAAAGCTTTACAGCTCCGTATGAAATGGTGCAAAAAATGAGGGCATCTTACTACCTTATTGGTGCACTACTTGGAAGGTTTAATCATGCAGAGGTTGCAATGCCTGGTGGCTGTAATTTTGGCGTTAGGCCAATTGACCAACATATAAAAGGGTTTGAGGCACTTGGCGCAAAGGTTGATATAACTCATGGAATAATTGAGGCACACGCAACAAAGTTAAAATCAGCACAAATGTATCTTGACGTTGTGTCTGTTGGGGCAACGATTAATATTATTCTTGCCGCAGTTCGTGCAGAGGGAATAACTGTTATCGAAAATGCGTCAAAAGAGCCTCATGTTGTTGACGTTGCCAATTTTTTAAACGCAATGGGTGCAAACGTGCGTGGTGCAGGTACTGATGTTATTAAAATTAAAGGTGTAGAGCGTTTAACTGGTGGTACATATTCAATAATTCCAGACCAAATAGAAGCAGGAACATTTATGATAGCTGCCGCAGCAACAGGTGGAGATGTGCTTGTTAAAAACGTGATTCCAAAGCATTTAGAAAGCATAACTGCAAAGCTTGTAGAGATGAATGTAACTATCGAGGAATTTGACGATAGCGTTAGGGTAACACGCACAGGAAAATTGCACAAGGCAAATGTGAAAACCCTGCCATATCCAGGCTTTCCGACCGACCTTCAGCCACAAATCGTTGCCCTATTATCAATTGCAGAGGGAACATCTGTTATAACTGAAAGCGTTTGGGATAATCGTTTTCAATATGTGGACGAGTTAAGGCGACTCGGTGCACATATTACTGTTGACGGAAAAGTTGCAGTAATCGAGGGTGTTGAAAATCTTTCTGGCTCACCAGTTAGAGCGACCGACCTTCGTGCAGGGGCAAGTATGGTTCTTGCGGCTCTTGTTGCACATGGTGTTACAGAAATTCACGAGCTTTTTCATATTGACCGTGGATATGAAGATTTTGAAGAAAAGCTTCGTAGTCTTGGTGCACAAATTTTGCGTAAGAGCGATAAAGAAGAAAAAACATTAGGTGAGGCGCTATGACAAGGTTCTGCACGCTTGTAAGCGGCAGCAGTGGTAATGCGGTTTTCTTATCGCATAACGGCACAAACATTTTAATAGACTGTGGGATAAGTGGCAAAAAAATTGCAGCTTGTCTTGAAAATATAGGCGTTCACGCTTCGGAGCTTGATTATATATTGGTCACGCACGAGCATATTGACCATATTCAAGGCGTGGGCGTTTTGTCACGCCGTTTTGACATTCCAATTGTTGCAAGCTGTGGCACTTGGGAGGGAATGATTATTGGCGATATAGCTGACAAAAACATAAAAATGTTCAATGAAAATAAGCAAATGGATATTGGTGGAATTGGCGTAACTCCGTTTGATATACCGCACGATGCTAACCAACCAACAAGCTATCGTTTTGATATTGGTAATAAATGCTTTGCAGTTGCAACAGATATTGGGCATATAAATGACGATTTAAAAAAATGTGTTTCGGGGTGCGAAATGGCAGTGCTTGAAGCGAATTATGATGAACAAATGCTGAAAAATGGCGCATATCCATATCCACTTAAAAAAAGAATTAGTGGGGCAAATGGTCATTTATGCAATGATGATGCAGGTGCGCTTGCCGTCCATATGGTTGAAAATGGCACAAAGCATATTATGCTTGGTCATTTAAGTAAGGAAAATAATATACCAAACCTTGCGTTTGCAACCGTTGCAAGAATACTCGAAATTAACGGTATTTGTGTTGGAACAGACGTTTCAATGCAGGTTGCACCACGCTATGATGTTAGCCCAATGATTGGAGCGTAAAGGAGAATATGCTTACAATAGAAGTAATTGCTGTTGGAAAAATTAAAGAACAATATTTAAAAGATGCAATAAGTGAATATTCAAAAAGGCTTTCAAGGTATTGTAGTTTTAAAATAACCGAGGTGCCAGACAGCATAGACGATGAACAGGCAATTTATAAAGAGGGTGCAATAATCCTGCCAAAAATAAAAGGCATAGCTGTTCCACTTTGTGTGGAGGGAGCACAAATGTCCAGTGAAGCCTTTGCAGACTTCATAGAAAAATGCGCAGTAGACGGAAATTCACACATAACCTTTATAATAGGTGGCTCACGAGGGCTTGTAGATGATATTAAAAAAATGGGCAAAATAAAATTATCATTTTCAAATATGACCTTCCCACATCAATTAATGAGGGTTATTCTGTTAGAACAAATATATCGGGCATTTAAGATAAATAGTGGGGAAAGTTATCATAAATAAATTATAAAAGTTAGGAGCTAACAAAATGAACAGCACACAAGAATATCAAAATTGGCTTGACAGCCCAGCAGTTGACGAGGCTACAAAAGGCGAATTACGCTCAATTGAAAGTGATACAACCGAAATTAACGAAAGATTTTATAAGCATTTAGAGTTTGGAACAGGTGGACTTCGTGGAATTATTGGCGCAGGCACAAACCGAATGAATAATTATGTTGTTCGCCGTGCAACGCAGGGCATTGCAACGTATATCGCTAACAATGGTGAGGACCTAAAAAAGCGTGGAGTTGCTATTGCGTATGATTCAAGACACTTTTCTGATGAATTTGCACTTCAAGCGGCGCTTGTATTTTGTGCAAATGGAATAAAGGCATACCTATTTGACGAGCTTCGCCCAACTCCAGAGCTATCCTTTGCAGTTCGCCACCTTGGTGCTATTGCAGGTATTGTTATAACTGCATCACATAATCCGTCAATATATAATGGCTACAAGGTGTATTGGGAGGACGGCGGGCAATTACCACCATCAGTTTCTGATAAGGTTTTGGATGCTATAAATGAAATCGGAATGTTTGACGTTAAAACAATGTCAAAAGACGATGCAATAAAGAGTGGACTGCTTGAAATTATCGGCAAAGAGGTTGATTATGCATTTATTAACGCTGTTTACAAACAGGCAATTAACAAGGAAGTTGTTAAAAGGGTTGCAGATACCTTTAAATTAATCTATACACCAATTCACGGAACAGGCAACAAGCCAGTTCGTGCAATATTAGAAAAAAGTGGCTTTAAAAATGTTATAATCGTAAAGGAACAGGAAATTCCAGATGGTGCGTTCCCAACAGTTAAATCTCCAAATCCAGAGGAAAAATCCTGCTTTGATATTGCAATAAAAATGGCAAAGGAAAATGACGTTGCGCTTATAATTGGAACAGACCCAGATGCCGACCGTATGGGCATTGTGGTTAGAAATAAAGACGGTGAATATGTAACAATGACAGGCAACCAAGTTGGCGCAATGCTTGCAAATTATGTATTAACCGCTAAAAAAGATAGTGGAACACTTCCACAAAATGCAGCAATCGTTTCAACTATCGTATCAACTAAAATGGCAAGAGCCATTGCAGATAGCTTTGGCGTGAAATATTTTGAAACCTTAACAGGCTTTAAATTTATTGGCGAGTTAATTTATGAATTTGAATGTAATAATAGCTATGAATATATGTTCGGCTTTGAGGAAAGCTATGGCTACCTTGCAGGCACACACGCAAGGGATAAGGATGCAGTTGTTGCAAGTATGCTTGTCGCAGAAATGGCGGCATATTACAGCGAAAAGGGTATGACTTTGTATGATGCAATGCAGGAATTATATGCTAAATTTGGTGGCTTTGCAGAGGAAACTGTTAGCATTACAATGGAGGGCGCAGAGGGTATTGCACAAATTGGGGCGATAATGCAACGAATTCGTGACGACAAACCAAGCACAATTGGTGAATTTAGCGTGCTTGCAATTCGTGATTATAAGTCTGGCATACGCCATGACATTGCAAACGGAACAGAGGGTTCGACAGGACTTCCGACCTCCGACGTATTATATTTTGAGCTTTCAAATGGTGTTAGCTTTGTTGCTCGTCCATCTGGTACAGAGCCGAAAATCAAGCTTTATTACCTAACAACAGGAAAAGACGAACAATCTGCAAAAGATGTGCTTGAAAAGGCAAAAAAGGCAGTAAATGAGGCGTATTTCAGTTGCTAGGAAATTACTATAGCAATTACTAAATATGAAAATGGGTTAAGTAATTTCCATCCGCAAGCAAACGTCACCCCATCGTAGGGCTTGTTTGCGAACAAGTTGCTTCGCAACTTTTCCAAAATAAGGAGTAATTGTATTGAATGACGAGTACAAAAGAGGTCTAAGACGTGGCTTGCCCATTGGTCTTGGCTATATAACGGTATCAATTGCGTTTGGAATTATGGCTGTAAGCGGTGGAATTAGCGTTTGGAACACAATTATGATTTCTATGACTAATCTCACCTCTGCTGGTCAATTTGCAGGAGCGGGGCTTATAATCAGCGGTGCGCCACTTTACGAAATTGCAATAACAACGCTTGTAATAAATATTAGATATTTGCTAATGTCATTTTCAGTCCTGCAAAAGCTTAAAATGCCAATACCAGTTTGGAAAAGGTTAATTTTTGGGTTTGGAATAACAGACGAAACATTCACCCTTGCAGTGCTTGAAAAGGATGAGCTTACATTTGAATTTATGATGGGGCTTATAACCCTGCCGTATATCGGTTGGGCGCTTGGAACAGTTGTTGGTGCACTACTTACAAATATGCTACCTCTATCAGTGCAAAAATGCCTTGCAATTGCATTATACGCAATGTTCATTGCACTTATTATTCCAGCCACAAAACGCTCAAAAGAGGTTACTTTTGTTGTTGCTGTTGCAGTTGTTTCAAGCATAATTTTAAAATTCTTACCCATTTCAAGCGGTTTTAGCATAATTATATGCGCTGTGTTTGCGGCGGCATTAGGTGCTAAAATGTTCCCGAAAGAGGTGGAAGAATGATAAACAAAGTAGCACTTGCAATTACAATTATGGCTGTGGTAACATATTTAACAAGGGTCCTGCCACTTATACTTTTTAAAGAAAAAATAAAGTCTAATTTTATAAAGTCATTTTTACACTACATTCCATATACCGTACTTGCGGCAATGACGTTTCCACAAATACTTTTCTCAACACCAAGCATTTATTCTGGGGTAGCAGGACTTGTCGTCGCCCTCGTACTCGCATTTTTTGAAATGGGGCTCGTAACCGTCGCAACAGGCGCAGTAATTGCAGTATTATTGGTACAATATTTTATATAATAATAAGAACAACAGCTTTTATTTTAAGCCGTTGTTCTTATTTGTTTTTGCAGTTTTTTCAATTTCAAGCAGGGTTTCTAACCTTTCTAAAATTCTAACTTGGGAGCTATTTGATAGTTCACGATAATTTAGTACTAAATTTCGTTCATTATTGGAATAGACATTTAATACCTCTGTTGATTTTATTTTATGGACAGGTAGCATTTCATTAGTAATACCTAAAAGATAATCGCTACTTACATCGTATAACAGTGCTAAATCCTTCAAAGATTCTGGGTCTGGTGAAGCAACGCTATTTTCATATCCCGACAGGGTTTTGTTGTGAATTCCTATTTTTTTAAATACTGCTATTTGTGTTAATTCCTTTTTTTCACGTGCTAATCTAAGCCTTTCGCCTAAACTCATAATATATCAACTCCTATTTATAAGCAAAATATTATCATACTCTTAATTTCAAAGAACACAATTCTTTGAAAAATAGAATTTAATATTGACTTCTTATAATATAAGATATATAATAATGTTGGTTGTTTGTTCCAAAAGTTGATTAATATGGCAAATTTGCAAATGACTAATTAAATTTATAAGGAGGAATATAGTGTGGAAGAAGTAGAAGCAAAGGTGAAAAAACCTTTTTACAAAAAGTGGTGGGTTTGGGTTATTGCTGTTATAGTTGTTATAAGCGTCGCTTCAAATTCTGGAAAAGATAGTGGGAAAACTACATCAACTTCTACTGGCGAAGGGGCAAAAGCCACTTCAGGGCAAACACAGAGCAAAAGCCAAGAGGAACAAAAATTTAAAATTGGAGATACAGTTAAAGTCGGGGATATTGAATACATAGTTTCAGATGTAAAAGATAGTAAAAGCATTGGCACAAATCAGTATTTAAAAAAAGAAACCGATAGTAATTTTGTAACAATTAAAGTAACTGTTAAAAATACAAGCGACAAAGCAAAAACAATAGACACAAGTATGTTTAAATTAAAGGACAGCAAAGGAATAGCATATTCTGCTGATGCAGGGGTAGATATGTATGCAAATGAAGCAGGGAAATCGTTTTTCCTACAACAGGCTAACCCGAATGTTCCGAAGACGGGTAATATAGTTTTTGAAACTCCTACAAAAAATGCTGATGAACCATTTACATTAGAGGTTTCAGGTGGTATGGTATCTATAAAATCAGCAAATATTACGTTGATAAAATAACTCTATATAGTTAAAAAGGTTCAAGAGGAAATCCTCTTGAACCTTTTTGAATTTATTCACATTGTGGTTGTTTTGCAAAGAAGTATCCAACGCTTCGTCTTGTTACAACATAGGTTGGGTTTGATGGGTCGTCTTCTATTTTTTCACGAAGCCTACGAACTGTAACGTCTACTGTGCGAACATCGCCATAATATTCATAGCCCCACACCTTTTCCAAAAGTGCCTCACGGGAAAATATTTTTTCTGGTTGAAGTGCGAGGAATTTAAGTAGCTCAAATTCTCTAAGTGTAAGGTCAATCACCTTGCCGCCTTTTTTCACTTCATAGCGTTCTATATTAATATCAATATTACCGTGCTTTATGCTTGTAGTATCGGCGCTAAGGTTCAGATATGTAAAATCTGTCGCCCCACGTCTTAAATTCGCCTGTACACGAGCCATAAGCTCTCTAATTGAAAATGGTTTTGTAATATAATCGTCTGCACCAAGTGCAAGCCCTAAAACCTTGTCAACCTCTTCTTCACGAGCAGTTATCATAAGAATTGGGGTTGAAAGACGTTCTCTAAGCTTTCTGCAAACTGTAAATCCGTCCATTTTGGGAAGCATTACATCAAGCAAAATAAGGTCAGGGTTAGACTCAAAAGCAATTCTAACTGCTTCTTCACCGTCATAAGCCTCGAGCACCTTATAGCCCTCTTTTTTTAGGTTAAATCGCAGTATATCAACTATCGGCTCTTCGTCGTCAACAACTAAAATAGTCCGTTCCATAGATATTTCCCCCTTAATTTAGGTACGACTGTGGGTTTTGCGGCTCACCATTTTTTCTAACCTCAAAGTGAAGATGAGGACCTGTGCTGTTGCCAGTGTTGCCAACTCTACCAATTTGTTGCCCCTTTGAAACCTTTTGCCCTTGCTTAACTAAAATTGCACTACAATGACCATAATATGTTTCCATACCATTTCCATGAGTAATTTTTATAAGGTTACCATAGCCACCAGAACGACCTGCAAATTCAACTGTGCCATTATCTGCCGCTACGATTGGTGTTCCAATAGGGTTTGCAAAGTCCATGCCAGTGTGGAAATCTCTGCTTCTTCTACCATAACGAGATGTAATAACACCGAAAGCAGGGCGAATTAACCTGCCAGATGCAATGCCAGTTGGAGGTGCTTTTGCACCAATCTTAACAACTCCACCTACTGGGTTAGATATAATTTCCTCGGATTTTACGTTGCGCTCAACTTCATCACCATTTATGCTAACGATTTCTTCTACAACATTCTTTTTGCCATCAGTTCCTTGCTTTATAACCACTGTATTACCAGCTAAAAGGTTGTCATCCTTTACTTCATCATTATCATAAGGAATTGGTTCTTCACTGGTCGCAATATAGCTTGTGCGAACGCTAAGAACTGGCTTATCCTTTTTAATAAGAATTACATCACCATCGTGTATGATTTCGGTTAAATTATCGTTAATTGCGATTAAATCATCTACGGTCATATCATATTCTCTGGCAATGCTCCAAAGAGTGTCCTTGTGCTTGATTGTGTATTTTTGTGAGTCCTCGCTTGATTCAGTAAGTGCAGAGAAAACACCCTCTGCTGAACGAATATAACCAATAGGAACAAACTCCTTGCGAACCGTAACAGGCTCTGCAAAATCAATCGTCATTTGAACGCCCTCTTTAGCATATTGTGCCTTAACACGGTCTAATGCACCCATTGCAGATTGCTCTTCAAAGGTTGCACATAAAAGCCTGTCACCAGCATAAATTGCATACGCCTGCGAAACCTCATCAAAGGTAGATAATAGGTTTTGACGTAGTTTATAATCAGAGGATAAATCCTTCTTAAAAACAAGACGAGAGATATAAACATGGTTTTTAAAACTATCAACCTGCTTTCCCAAGGTTGTTTCGAGTGAGCTATGAACATCTATAAGAAGCTTTTCAAAGCTTTTTTTATCTGCGATAACGCCGATTGGGTGCCCATTAATAATTGCTTCGTTTGCAAGGCGCAAATCAATTGCCGAAACCGAACCAAATACTAAAACAGCTGTAATAACAGTTGCAAATGAGTAGGTTGCAACCTTGCGGACAAATGCCAATTTTTCGGCTGCACAAATTATTCTACGTATATTAAACCTACCATTATTTCTTGAAAAGCTCATTGCAAATTCGCCTAACTTCTTTTCAAGATGGGAGTATGTTTTAACTTTAGTTTTCGGACAATTAACTTCTAATTCTACAACAGCTATCTTATTTCTTTTGTTAGGAGTTTTTGTTTTGCAGGTCATAGCATCCGCCACCTCAAAATCCAAACGTCCAGTTTTTAGACTATACTTCAAAAAATCACCTCTTATTGCCATCTAATTCAACTTGTAACGTTTGTTATTGTATACTAAATTTGCGAAAATTGCAACACTTTTGTAATATTTAACCTAAATACAATTGTAACTTTTCCATTAACAAAGTCAATTATAACAGATTATCAAGGGTAAGTGAGTCCCTTTTTGGTAAGTGTTCAATAAGCATTTTTACTACTGAAATTTCCGAAAGTGAAGTAAGAGTATCCTTGCAATAAATATACTTATCAAGCCTTGAAAAGGAAATTTGAATATTGTCAAGCTCAAAATGGTCGAAAAGAAACGCTAAGATGCCTTTGTCCTTGTCCCATTTAGCCTTTAAAACCTCATTTTGAACATTTGCAGATGCCCAATCGCCTTTTTCAACTGATGTTTTTAATTGCTCTAAAATTTCAGATGTTTCTTTTGATTCGTGTGATACATAAAACATACTTAAAAATATCAATAATAATATTACTATGAATATTACTATGGAAATTATGACAGAACGCATTATTTTGCCCCCTTTTTATTTAACATTTTGCTTGCATCTTTAAGAGTAAGGGGTTGATTGTCCTTTTTAAGCATTATGCTAAGCTGTCCGTTTGTTTCAAGTATGGCGTATTGTATGTCCTGAACATTTGGAGAGCCTCCTAAACGCAGTTCTTCCATTAAATCATCATTATTAAAACGCAGTTTTTCCATTTCCTGTTTATTAATAGTACCATTGTGAACCAGAATGCTTGGCTTGCCAGAAACAATTTCTCTAAACTTTTTACTTTTTAGCGAAATAAATGAAAGAAAAACCTCTAAGGTTATTAGGGTTAAGATAGGAATAATGCCAGAAATAAGTGGTATTCCAGTTGCTTGCATAGGTATTGAAGCAAGCTCTGCAAGCATTATCGCAATAACAAGCTCGGAGGGCTGTAATTCTCCAATTTGCCTCTTTCCCATTACTCTAAGTCCGATTACAACTAATGCATAAAGGATTATTGTTCTTAAAAATGATATAGCCATTTGTTTTAGTCACCTCAAATGTATTTTGATGTTTTTTAAGGGAAAGTATGTATTGCACAAAAATGTAAAGTATGGTAAAATCAAAGCTCGAAAGGAAGTGTAATTATGAATAAATTTGATACAAAATTTATAACTCGAACTGCAATTATTTTAGCATTAACAATAGTTTTTCAAAATTTAAGGTATTTAATCGGCAATACCCTGCCATCGACAATTATTATTGGCTCACTTGTTAATCTTTGCATTATCGTTTCAACAGGGCTTGTTGGAATTACAGCAGGGATTATTCTAAGCGTAGTTTCACCACTTATAGCACTTGCTCAGGGGCATTTGCCACACCCGCTTTTTGTGCCTGTTACAATGGCTGGTAATATGGTAATCGCAACTATTTATTACTATATTTCAAAGCTTAACCTTGCAGGAAAATTTAGTGGCTATATTGGGGTAATAGTTGGGGCATTAGCAAAATGGGGAGTTATGTATTATGCAGGTGTTATTTTAGTGCTTAGCCTTATAGTCGGAAGTGCTCTACCACAAAAAAAGGCTGAATTAATTGCGCTAAGCTTTAACATTCCTCAGTTTATAACAGCAGTTATAGGTGGTATTCTTGGCGTTGCACTTCTTGGAATGATTAAAAACAGAATTGATAAATAGCCTTAATAGGGGGTTTTTGTATGTTCAACTTATTCAAAAAAAACGAAATATCTAAAACAGATAAGGTAAGTGCGATAGTTGTGGCTGCTGGGCAAAGCTCTCGAATGGGCGCAGAGGTAAGCAAGCAATTTATCGAAATCCTCGGCAAACCAGTCCTTGCGTATTCGTTAGAGGCTTTGCAAAATTCACCTTCAGTTGATGAAATAGTTGTAGTAACTCGTGAGGTTGATATTTTGCTCGTTTCTGATATAATTCGTGAATATGGAATAAAAAAGGCAACAAATGTGCTTGTTGGTGGCGATACCCGTCAGCAATCGGTGCAAAATGGCTTGAATGAAATTACTGATGCAGAAATTATTTTAATACATGACGGTGCAAGGCCTTGTGTTTTGCCAGAACATATTGAGAGGACAATATTAGCGGCACAGGCTTGTGGTGCGGCAGCGCTTGGATGCCCTGTTACAGATACGCTAAAAACCGTTAACAGCGAAGATGTAATTATAGGAACTGTAGACAGAAAAGGCGTGTGGCAGATACAAACTCCACAGGTTTTCAAAAATGATATTATTCGCAGGGCATATAAAAATGCAGATGAAAATGGCATAAACGCAACAGATGATTGCGCCTTGGTGGAAAAATTAGGCGTGTTAGTATCGGTGGTTGCGGGAACAAGTAGCAATATAAAAATAACTACACAGGACGATATATATATTGCAAGAGGCATTATAGAGGGATTAGGTGAGGAATAAGTCTGAAAGTTCCTTCCAGACTTACTCAATTGAATTTATTGCACCTGCGATATTTTCGCCTTTGGCGAAACGCAGATGTGCATATGACCACTTATTCGCCTTATCTGCCTCATGATTTGGTGTGGTCGAAAGTTTTTAAAAAATTATTGAGCCTGAAAGGCGAGTGGTCATTTTGCGAATCGGAATCGGCTATGACGTGCATAAATTAGTAGAGGATAGAAAATTAATATTAGGTGGCGTTGAAATTCCATATTCAAAGGGCTTGCTCGGACATTCTGATGCTGATGTTTTAATTCACGCAATAATGGACGCAATTTTAGGTGCGTTATCACTTGGAGATATAGGTAAGCATTTTCCAGATAATGATAATAGCTATAAAGGAATTTCCAGTGTATTATTACTTGAAAAAGTTAATGAATTAATTAAAAATAAAGGCTTTGTAATTTCCAATATAGATTCAGTTATTATAGCGCAATCCCCAAAGCTTGCACCATATATTGAGCAGATGCGTATAATTATAGCTGAGGCGCTGTGCACTAATATTGATGATATTAGTGTTAAGGCAACGACCACCGAAAGGCTTGGGTTTGAGGGAAATGGCGAGGGAATATCAGCTCAAGCTATATGTTTGTTAGAAAAAAGCTAAAAACAGTAGGAAATCAGAGTAATTTTAAGGAGAACGTGTATAAACCCATATTTTAGCCAATTGTTGGAATTGATAAAATTAGAATAATTGGATAATATAGTAACAGTTATTAGCACTCTAAGTTATCGAGTGCTAATATTATTGAAAAAAGGAGGTAATTAGTTTATGAACATTAAACCACTTGCAGACAGAGTAGTTATTAAAATGTTAGAGAGTGAAGAAACTACAAAAAGCGGTATCGTTCTTCCTGGCACAGCTAAAGAAAAACCACAAATGGCAGAGGTTGTTGCAGTAGGACCTGGTGGCGTTGTTGAGGGTAAGGATATCGTTATGGAGGTTAAAATCGGTGATAAGGTTTTAATCAGCAAATATGCAGGCACAGAAGTAAAGCTTGACGGTGTTGAATATACAATTCTTCGTCAAAGCGATATTTTGGCTAAAGTAGAATAGGAGGAAATAACAATGGCAAAGGATATTTTATACGGTGAGGACGCTCGCAAAGCGTTAGAACGTGGCGTTAATAAGCTTGCAGATACAGTTAAAATTACTCTTGGTCCTAAGGGTAGAAATGTTGTTCTTGACAAGAAATTTGGTGCACCACTAATCACAAACGACGGTGTTACAATCGCAAAGGAAATTGAGCTTGAAGATGCATTTGAAAATATGGGCGCTCAGCTTGTAAAGGAAGTTGCTACAAAAACCAATGATGTTGCTGGTGACGGTACAACAACTGCTACACTTTTAGCACAAGCAATGGTAAGAGAAGGCGTTAAAAATGTTGCAGCAGGCGCAAACCCTATGATAGTTAGAAAAGGTATCGCTCTTGCAGTTGATGCAGCAGTTGCATCAATACTTAGCAATAGTAATAAAATTAAGGGCAAGGAAGATATTGCTCGTGTTGCTTCAATTTCAGCAGGAAATAATGATACAATCGGTAACATAATTGCAGATGCTATGGATAAGGTTACAAGTGACGGTGTTATAACTGTTGAGGAAAGCAAAACTGCTGAAACTTATAGTGATATTGTTGAGGGTATGCAGTTTGACCGTGGCTACATTTCACCTTATATGGTTACAGATACAGAAAAAATGGAAGCCGTTTTAGACGATGCTTACATTTTAATAACTGATAAAAAAATATCAAGTATTCAAGATATTCTTCCAATTTTAGAGCAAATTGTTCAACAGGGCAAAAAGCTTGTTATAATTGCAGAAGATGTTGAGGGCGAGGCACTTTCAACAATAGTTGTAAACAAGCTTCGTGGAACATTTACTTGTGTGTGCGTTAAAGCTCCTGGCTTTGGTGACAGACGTAAGGCAATGCTACAAGATATTGCAATTCTAACAGGTGGCGAGGTTATTTCAGATGAGCTTGCTCTTGACCTTAAAGAAACAACACTTGCACAATTAGGTCGTGCTCATCAGGTTAAAATTCAAAAGGAAAATACTATAATCGTTGATGGTGCTGGCGACAAGCAAGAAATAAGCAATAGAGTGTCACAAATAAAAGCACAAATTGAAGAAACAACATCAGATTTTGACAGAGAAAAATTGCAAGAACGTCTTGCAAAGCTTTCTGGCGGTGTTGCAGTAATCAAGGTTGGTGCAGCAACTGAAATAGAATTGAAAGAGTTAAAGCTTCGCTTGGAGGATGCTCTTGCGGCTACTCGTGCGGCTGTTGAAGAGGGTATCGTAGCAGGTGGTGGTACAACATTTATTAACGCTATCCCTGCTGTTTTAAAGGTTATAGATGGTGCTACTGGCGATGTTAAAACTGGTATGACTATTGTTCTTAAAGCACTTGAAGAGCCAGTTAAGCAAATTGCTACAAATGCAGGGCTTGAAGGTTCTGTTATAGTGGAAAAAGTTAAGAGTAGTGCAGTAGGAATTGGCTTCAATGCGCTTACTGAGGAATATGTTAATATGGTTGAAGCAGGTATTGTTGACCCTACAAAGGTTGCACGTTCAGCGCTTCAAAATGCTGCAAGCGTTGCCTCAATGATTCTTACAACAGAAAGCATTGTTGCAGATAAACCAGCACCAGAGCCAGCTATGCCAGCAGGTGGCATGGGTGGTGGAATGGGCGGAATGTACTAAAAATAGCGCAGAGAGTAAAGAACAAAGCGCAAAGAATAAATGCCCCTTGCATTGTGCAAGGGGCATTTTAACTATTTTTTCTCTGGCTCTAGGTAAGTTACCCCAAATGTTTCAACTGTAACTTTTTTCATTTTTTGCTCTGCAATTGGTCTATCTTGTGGGCCTGTTTTTGTGCTTACAATTTTATCTGCATTTTCAATACCCTCTATAACCTTGCCAAAGCCTGCATATTGACCATCAAGGTGAGGAGCATCAGCAACCATCAAAAAGAACTGGCTACCACCGCTATCCTTTGATTGTGAGCGAGCCATTGAAAGCACGCCTTTTGTGTGTTTTAGGTCATTTGTGAAGCCATTGCTTGTAAATTCACCCTTTATTCCATATCCAGGGCCACCCATACCAGTACCATTTGGATCTCCACCTTGAATCATAAAGCCAGGAATTACACGGTGAAATATTACACCGTTATAAAAGCCCTTGTTTATTAGTGAAATAAAGTTATTTACTGTGTTTGGTGCAATTTGTGGATATAATTCTGCTTTGATTATATCACCATTTTCCATTTCGATTGTAACTATTGGATTTTGTCCCATTTTTAACGCTCCTCCTCGACCACCGCAACCGGTGATTGTTATAATTATTATTACTAAAATAAGTGAAAATATGTTTCTTTTCATTTGTTTACTCCTAAAGATTATTAATAAATGCTTTTGCATTTTCTATTGCAATGCTTACCTGATTTGTAGCTGTTCCACCAGTAATATCACGCAAATTAACGCAGTTTTCAAGTGAAATTGCAGTATAAACATCCTCGTCAAATAGTGTGCTACAATTTTTAAATTCTGCAAGGGTTAATTCCTCGATAGATTTATTATTTGACAGGCAATATGCAACCATTTTGCCTATAACCTCGTGTGCATCACGGAAGGGCAGTCCTTTTTTTACTAAATAATCTGCTGCATCGGTAGCATTTGTAAAGCCGCCTGCTGCGCCACGCTTCATATTTTCACCATTTACACGCATTGTTGCAAGCATTTTAGTGAAAACAGGAAGTGTCATAATAACGGTATCTATTGCATCAAATACCTGCTCCTTATCCTCCTGCATATCTTTATTATACGCAAGTGGCAAGCCCTTCATAACGGTTAGCAAGGCAATTAAACTTCCAAAAACCCTGCCAGCCTTACCACGAGCAAGCTCGGCAACGTCTGGGTTTTTCTTTTGTGGCATTATGCTACTGCCTGTTGAATATGCATCATCAAGCTCTACAAAGCTGAATTCATTGCTTGACCATAGGATTATTTCCTCAGAAAAGCGTGACATATGCACCATAATCATACTCATTACAAAGCATACTTCAATTGCAAAATCTCTATCCGCAACACCGTCTAAGCTATTTTGGGTAACACCCTTCATTCCAAGCTGATTGGCTACGAATTCTCTGTCAAGTGGGTATGTTGTGCCAGCTAAGGCACCACTACCAAGTGGGGACACGTTCATTCTTGCCTTGCATTCCCTAAGGCGTGAAATATCCCTTTTGAACATCTCGAAATATGCCATTAAATGATGTGAAAACAGTATTGGCTGTGCCTTTTGTAGGTGTGTGTACCCTGGCATTATTACGTTAATATTTTTTTCTGCAAGGCTCGTAAGTGTAGCTTCAAGCTCTGCCAAATAAATTAATATTTTTTCGCATTCATCACGCAGATACAATCGAATATCAAGAGCAACTTGGTCATTTCTGCTTCTGCCTGTGTGTAATCGTTTGCCAACATCACCAATGCGCTCGGTCAATAGTTTTTCGATATTCATGTGAATATCCTCGGCATCAACTGAAAATTCAACCTTGCCATTTTCTATGTCAACAAGAATTTCACCCAATGTTTTAACTATTAAATCAGCGTCCGTTGGTGGAATTATGCCCTGTTTGCCAAGCATAATAGCGTGTGCAACGCTACCGTTTATGTCCTGCCTATACATTCGTGCATCAAAACGAATTGATGAATTAAAATCATCAACTAAACTGTCTGTGGATTTGGAAAATCTCCCTCCCCAAAGCTTCATTACTTTTTCCCCTTTACGGCTTTCATCGCCAATGCTCTAACTTTTAGTGGCAAACCAAATAGGTTTATAAAGCCCTCTGCGTCCTTTTGATTATAAACTTCATCAGCGCCGAATGTTGCCATTTCCTCGCTGTATAATGAGTATGGTGATTTTGCACCAGCAGGTGTACAGTTACCCTTATAAAGCTTTAAGCGAACTGTTCCTGTAACAGTTTTTTGAGTTTCGTCAACGAAAGCAGAAAGCGCCTCACGAATTGGAGTGTACCACATTCCATCATAAACAAGTTCAGCAAATTTAATTGCAACCTGTTCTTTGTAATGATACGTTTGTCTGTCAAGGCATAAATATTCAAGCTCACGGTGTGCGGCATAAAGGACTGTACCAGCAGGTGTTTCATATACACCTCTGCTTTTCATACCAACAAGGCGGTTTTCAACTATATCGTCTATTCCAACGCCATTTGCGCCTGCAATTTTATTAAGGTTTTCGATAAGCTCAACACCGCCAAGCTCTTTACCATCAAGTGTTTTAGGAATTCCTTGTTCAAAACCAATTTCAACATAGGTTGGTGTGTTTGGTGCCATTTCTGGCGATACCATAAGCTTAAGTAGGCTATCAAGCTGTGGCTCATTCCAAGGGTCTTCAAGGTCACAGCCCTCGTGTGAAAGATGCCACAAATTTCTATCCATACTGTAATTATCTTTTTTAGTTACTGGAATTGGAATGCCCCTTGCCTCTGCGTAATCAATCGCTTCATCACGAGATTTAATATCCCAAATCCTCCACGGAGCAATTATTTTAAGGTGAGGCGCAAGTGCTTTTATTGTAAGCTCAAAACGAACTTGGTCATTACCCTTGCCAGTAGCACCATGACAAATTGCAACAGCACCTTCTTTTTCTGCAATCTCAACAAGGCGTTTTGCTATAACTGGGCGAGCGTGTGATGTTCCAAGAAGATATTTCCCCTCATAAACAGCGTGCGCTTTTAATGTAGGCCAGATAAAATCTGTTACATATTCCTCTTGGATATTTTCAATATATAGCTTAGAAGCACCAGTTTTAAGCGCTTTTTCCTCTAAACCATCAGTTTCGTTGCCTTGTCCAACATCTCCACAAACTGCGATAACTTCATAGTCATAATTTTCTTTTAACCACGGGATTATGATTGATGTATCAAGCCCACCCGAGTATGCTAAAATAACTTTTTCCTTTGACATATTGTAAAACCCTCCAAATAAATGTTATAATAAAAGAAATTATATCAAATTTAACAAAAAAAAGCAAGGAGTTCGGATGAGAATTTTAGGAATTGACCCAGGAATAGCCACAGTAGGTTTTGGCGTAATTGAATATGATGGGAGTGTATTTAAGGTTGTAGAGTATGGCGCTGTAACTTCACCTGCGCATACACCAATGCCAATTCGCCTTAAAATGGTCTATGATGATATGAGCTATATCGTAAATAAGTATATGCCAGATGAGGTTGCAATAGAGGAATTGTTTTTTAACACAAATGTTAAAACCGCAATTTCAGTTGGTCAAGCAAGAGGGGTTTTAATCCTTGCGGCGGCAAATAGGGAAATTCCTGTTTTTGAATACACACCATTGCAGGTAAAACAGGCTGTTGTTGGCTATGGCAGGGCAGAAAAATCTCAGGTGCAACAAATGGTTAAGGCAATTTTAAATTTAAAGGAAGTGCCAAAGCCAGACGATACAGCCGATGCACTTGCAATTGCAATATGCCACGCACATTCAAGGGGTATACGTTCAAAGGTATTAGAAAAATTAAGGAGTGAAGTCTGAAAGACTTTGCTCATGTGCCTATTTTTTAGGCACTAAAAAATTAATGGCACGGGCGAATTAAAAGAATTTTATCCCATAAAAAAGTTATTTCATAACTTTTTGGTTGTGCGAGGGAGAATTCATTTCGACCGTAGCAGAAATGGAGATAAAAATAAATGTATGATTATATAAAAGGTAATCTTGAAAGAAAAACAGAGAATTATGTGGTGGTTGATGTTGGTGGGGTTGGTTATAAAATAGCAACCTCTGCCCGTAGCCTGCAAAACGCAGGACATATTGGGGATAGAGTAATGATGTACACCCACCTTAATGTTCGTGAGGATATATTTGAGCTATATGGGTTTATAACGGTTGAGGAGCGCTCAACCTTTGAAATGCTAATTTCCGTTAGTGGCGTTGGCCCTCGTGCAGGGTTAAATATTTTGTCCTCGATTAGTGCATCCACCCTTGCGCTTGCAATAGTCACAGGCGATGCAAAAACAATCACCACAGCACAAGGCGTGGGGCCAAAGCTTGCACAAAGAATTATATTAGAACTAAAAGATAAAATAAAGAATAAAGATTTTGTAGGCAAGGGTTCTGATGAAAATTTTATACCAATTAATGATTTAGGAAACGAAGCAGTTGCGGCACTTGTCGTGCTTGGTTATACCCCTGTAGAGGCAGAAAGGGCTGTGAAATCAGTAGAAGAAGGGCTATCAATTGAAGACACAATTAAGCGAGCCCTAAAACAAATGATGAGAAAATAAAAATGTCAACAATATTTCGTCATCTGAATATTATGTTAGTGATAACAATTTTAATGGAGATGATGAAAATGCCTGAAAAACCACTTATAGAGCGTTTGAAAGAATATGTAAATGATGAACTTAGCGACAGCTTATATTACGATATTTTGTCGGAACGTGCCCCAAACGAGGAGCAACGGGAGCTACTGTTAGAATTTTCAAGAAACGAAAAAGACCATGCAGAAACTTTTGCAAGGGCAATAACAATGATGACTGGTAAAAAATATGTACTACCATTTGTAAATAGACCTATTGTGCCAAGTGATTATACCGAGGCTTTGAAAATAAGAGTTATAAATGAATCTGGTGATTTCAGAAAATATGGTGATGAATATTTAGAAGCCACCACACCTTTCCTTAAAAATGCCTTCTACAAAGCAAGAACAGATGAAAATGTTCATGCCCTACGAATACTTTATATGTTAAGTTGATTATGTGTTCGTGCTAAGCCACGAACACATTTTTTAAACACTTATTATAATATTATCTATAAGCCTTGCAGATGGAAAACGAACTGCAAGCGCAATTAATATCTTACCCTCGATGTATGCAAGCTCGGTTAAATTATCCGCATCAACTATTTCCACATAATCCACCTTTGCAAGTGGTGCTTGACTTTCAATTTTCTTGGTAATTTCTTTTTTTAACATTATAGCACTCTTTTCGCCCTGTTCAATGCAATTCTTTACAAAATTAAGAGAGTTAAAAAGTGCAGTTGCCTGTGTTCTTTCATCGTCGGTTAAATATACATTGCGAGAGCTTTTCGCAAGCCCACTTTCCTCACGAATAATTGGGCAACCAATTATAGATATATCAAGGTTAAGGTCGGCAGTCATCTTTTTTATAACTGCAAGCTGTTGTGCATCCTTTTGCCCAAAATATGCCCTGTGTGGGCTTACTATGTTAAACAGCTTTAATACAACTGTTGTAACCCCCCTAAAATGTGTAGGACGTGAAGCACCACACAGCCCCTCTGTAAGGTTTTCTACATTAATATAAGTAGCAAAATCTTTTGGATACATTTCCTTCTCCTCTGGGTAGAAAAGAGCAACAGCACCTGCACCCTCTGCAAGCTCATAATCACGCTCGAAATTGCGAGGATATGACGAAAAATCCTCTTTCACACCAAACTGTGTAGGGTTTACAAATATACTAATTATAGTTATATCGTTTTCACTTGCACTTTTTTTAATTAACGAGGTATGCCCCTCGTGCAAAAAGCCCATAGTTGGAACAAAGCCGATAGTTTTACCCTGCTTTTTTTGCTCTGCTACATATTTCTTCATATTAATAATTCTATCGAATACTTGCATAATGTTAATATACTCCTTTTATTTCGTCAGAGTGAAAAGCGTGTTCATCAGCAGGATATTTGCTATCCTTAACCTCTTTAATATATTGCAAGGCAGCCTGTTTTATAACATCATTTACATTTGCAAATCTTTTAACAAATGTGTTTGGCTTGCCACCAGTTAAGCCTATCATATCATTAACAACAAGCACTTGACCGTCACAATCAACCCCTGCACCTATGCCAATAATTGGCACATTTACCTTTTGTGTAATTATTTTAGCAAGCTCGCTTGGAATACATTCAAGTACAATTGAAAATGCACCTGCGTTTTCAAGGGCTAATGCGTCCTCAATCATTTTATTTGCCGCCCCTGCTGTTTTGCCCTGTATAAAATAACCACCAAGCTGGTTAACAGACTGTGGCGTAAGCCCTAAATGCCCAACAACAGGAATTCCTGCCTCTGTTAGCGCCTTAACCTGTGAAACAATACTCGTGCCACCCTCTAATTTTACAGCCTTTGCGCCTGCTTGAATTAACTTGCCTGCATTTTGAAGAGTTTTTTCTATGCCTAAATGGTATGATAAAAAAGGCATATCAGAAACCACCATAGCATTTTTCGTGCCCCTCGCAACTGCCCTTGTGTGGTGAACCATATCGTCCATAGTAACCATAGTCGTATCATCATAACCAAGCACCACATTCCCAAGTGAATCGCCAACAAGCAGAATATCCACAAGTGCTTCATCGAGAATTAGCGCAGTTTGATAATCGTAGCAGGTTAGCATTGTAATTTTTTCTTTGCCCTTTTTATTTTTAATTTTATGTGTTGTTATTGCCATTTTTTAAAACCTCCCGAATATTTTTTGCTTTTTGTCCGTCTATGCGCCCTGCACTAAATGCTAAATCAACCGTTCGCATTGCAAGGTTAGTATATGTTTCATCTACAAAAGGTATGTGCGCTTTTATTGTTTCGACATCACCTCGTGAAATTGGGCCTGTAAGCGCAACCTCTGGCGATAAATTTATTGCATTTTCAAGTGCCATTTTTGAAAGTGGAGCAATTAAGGAAATTATTTCTTCCTTACTTATATGCAACTTTTTTAACATTTCAAACGTCAAATAAATTAAAGTTGTAATATGGTTAGATGCGTTGCACATTGCTGCGTGATAAAGTGGCTTATCTTTAGTGTTTATTATTATAGGCTTAATATCACAGCTATTTAAAAAATACATAAATTCGTCTATTCCGTCGCCACTTCCTTCAAATGTATATGCAATGCTTGAAAGGTCGACATCTCCTGCAAATGTCATAGCAGGGTGAAGCGAGCATATTACAGCACCATTTTTAGCAAGAGGCAGAAGTACATCAGACGAAAGTGCACCACTAAAATGGCAATACACCCTCGCAGTAGGCATAATTTCATTTGCAATGGTAGAAATGACATCATCTGGAGTGGCTATGAAAACAATATCACATTTTGAAAGTATTTCAAAATTCGGATTTGTTCGAGTGTGAAAGCCACAAATTTGTATGTTTTTCTCACTAAAAAACTGTGCAAAGGCAGTAGCAACACGCCCCTTGCCAACAAAACCTATATTCATAATACCCACCACCTTTTATGAAAATTTTATCACTTTAATTATCATTTGTAAAGTTTTTTGTAAAAGTGCTTGACAATATGCGCTAAAAAATATTAAAATATATAGGATAATAAATTTAACTTAGGAGGGATGCGGCCTTATGGCAGTAAAACATATTTTCGTAACCGGTGGGGTTGTTTCCGGAATAGGTAAGGGTATAACAGCTGCGTCGCTTGGGCGACTACTAAAGGCAAGAGGTCTGCGTGTTACTATGCAGAAGTTTGACCCATACATAAATATGGATCCAGGAACGATGAGCCCATATCAGCATGGCGAGGTTTTCGTTACTGATGATGGCGCAGAAACGGATTTGGACTTAGGTCATTATGAGCGTTTTATTGATGAAAACCTTAGCTCATACTGTAACAAAACAACAGGTAAAATTTATTGGTCGGTAATAACCAAAGAACGCCGTGGTGATTATCTTGGTGGAACGGTGCAGGTTATCCCGCACATAACAAATGAAATAAAGGAAAATATCTATAAGCTTGGGGCTGCCCAAGAAACGGATATCGTTATAACCGAAATTGGTGGCACAGTTGGTGATATTGAAAGCCTACCTTTCTTAGAGGCAATACGTCAGGTTGCTTGTGACGTTGGCAGAGAGAATTGTATGTTTATACACGTTACGCTTGTACCATACCTTGAAAAATCTGGCGAGCTAAAATCAAAGCCAACACAGCACAGTGTTAAAGAGCTTTTAAGCCTTGGAATTCAGCCAGACATTATTGTTTGCAGAACAACAATGCGCCTTGCAAAGGATTTAAGAGATAAATTAGCGCTATTTTGCAATGTTTCTCCTGAATGTGTTATAGAGAATTTGGACGCAGAAAGCCTGTATGAAGTTCCACTTATGCTTGAAAATCAAGGGCTTGCAACGGTTGTATGCAAACGCCTGCACCTTGGTTGTACCGAGCCAGACCTATGCGAATGGTCAGCAATGGTAGAAAAGCATAAAACACTTCGTGGTAATGTGAAAATTGCATTAGTAGGCAAGTATGTTGCCCTGCATGATGCGTACATAAGTATAGTAGAATCTCTTACCCATGCAGGAATTGCCCATGGTGTTAATGTAGAGATTGATTGGGTCAATTCAGATTATGTTACAACCACAAATGCGGCAGAGCTTTTAAATGGTGCGGATGGTATATTAGTACCAGGTGGCTTTGGTGACAGAGGAATAGAGGGAAAAATTAACGCAATCCGATACGCAAGGGAAAATAAAATTCCATTTTTCGGCATATGCCTTGGAATGCAGCTTGCAGTAGTAGAATTCGCAAGGAATGTTGTCGGTCTTGCAAAAGCGCACAGCTCCGAGCTGGACCCTGCAACACCATATCCAGTAATCGACCTAATGCCAGAGCAAAGAGAAGTTCAAGATATGGGCGGAACAATGCGACTTGGGCAGTATGCTTGTAATTTAATAGAAGAAACAAATGCAGCAAGGGCGTATGGCAAAACAGTTATAAGCGAACGCCACAGGCATAGATATGAGTTTAACAACGATTACAGGGAAAAGCTTGAAAATGCAGGGCTTATTATTTCCGGGAAATCTCCAGATGGTAAATTGGTTGAAATAGTAGAGTATGCAGACAATCCTTGGTTCGTAGGTGTTCAATTCCACCCAGAGTTTAAGTCAAGACCAAACAGAGCACACCCACTATTTAGGGATTTTGTAGGAAACGCAATAAAAAAATCGCATTAATGATTTAACAGTTATGGAAAAGTTACGAAGTAACTGGCTCTCAAGCAAGCCCCTCGATGGGGTGAAGCTTGCTTGCGTGGGGAAATTACATAGAACTTTTATTGGGTAGAAACACTTGGAGTAATTTCCCAGCAAAATAAACAGTTTTACAGTTATGTTACAACTGTTGACGTAATTAGTGCTTAATGATATAATCATAACAGTATCAGACGAAAATGTTGGGTGAATAGTATTTTGTTACCACTTGTGATAACAAATGCACACAAAATATTTTTCTGGTTATGTGGTAAGTGGTTGTATGAAAGAGAGACACCTTGCCACAATAAACACTTCTCTTTCAAAAAAATAAAATTATTATAAGGAGGATTTTCAATGAAAAATCTAAAAAGAGCATTGGCAGTATTAGTTGTTGTTACAATGATGATCAGCACAGTTGCATTCGCAAGCTTCACTGATCTTGAAAAAGCATCAACTAGTATTACAAACGCAGTAAACGTAGGCGTGGGTCTTAACCTATTCAAGGGTTATGAAGACGGCACATTCAAAGCAGAAGGCGACATCACAAGAGCTGAATTCGCAGCTATCGTGGTAAGAGCACTTGGACAAGAAGCTCAAGCTGCTGGCGCTGCAACTTCAACATCATTCACAGATGTTAAAGCTGACCACTGGGCAGCAGGTTACATCAATATCGTTACTCGTCTTGGTATAGTAAACGGTTACGGTGATGGTACATTTGGTCCAGAAGACAAAGTTCTTTACGAGCAAGCAATAAAAATGATCGTTGTAGCTCTTGGCTACACTCCAGCAATCGGTTCAGCTGGTTACCCAGTTGGTTACTTAACAAAAGCTGGTGAGCTTGGAATTACTTCAGGCGTTGCTGGTTCAAACGGAGTTGCTGCTAACAGAGGCACAGTTGCTCAATTAGTATTCAACGCACTTGACGTTCCAATGATGCAACAAACAGGCTACGGAACAAACCTTGACTATGTTGTTCAAGATGGTGTTAACACAAACACATCAAGAAAAACAATAATGAGCGAATATTTAGATGTTGTTAAACTTCAAGTAATGGTTAAATCGTATGAGGCTACAACAAGCTCATCAAATACCAACAATGATGTTAAAGTTAACATTTTGAATAGCTACAAGACAAAATACAGCGAAGAATTCGGAAAAGATAGTTCTACTTATCCTACAAACTACACACTTGATGCAGGTACATCATCTGTTGCTAGTTTAGTTGGAGCAAAAGCATTTGTTTATGTTGCTTATGATGATACTTCATCAGATACACCAGTTGTTGTATTTGCTACAAAAGATACATCAAAAACAGACGAACTTACAGTTGCAGGCGCAGATATAGATTCAGATACTGCTGCAACAGCTACTACTGCTAGAACAGTTTCATACTGGGCAAATGATGCAGATAAGAAAACAACAAATGTTACATTATCAGCAACAGCAGCAGTTTATGAGAATGGCGTTTTAGACACTTCTCCAACAGCTCTTAAATCTGTTTATGGTACTGTTACATTCGCAAAAAATATCACATCAACAACAGAAGATTATGACACAGTATTTATTACAAACTTCACAAATGTTGTTGTAGATTCAGTAAATGCAAGAACATTTAAGGTAACACCAAAGAACGCAGGAGCACCTACAATTAAGTTTGATACAACTGATACAACAGTTTTGTCAACACTTTATGATTCAAAAGGCGTAGAAATGAAATGGACTGACCTTAAAGAGTGGGACGTTGTTTCATGTAAAGTTATTAAAGGTGATGATGCAGGCGTTGCTGGCACAAAGACAATTACAGTTGGTACACTTGTAGACAACAAAATTACAGGTAAAATTACAGAAAAAGAGCCTGGTTCAACAACAGCTAAAGATAAATTTACAATCGATGGCAAAGCATATAAAATTGATAAAGCTATTGCAGGTGAATTAGATCTTGAAGATGAAGGCACATTCTACCTTGATATTCTTGGAAGAATTTGTTACTATGATACAACAGCAGCACTTAACACAAACTATGCTTATATCTTCGCTGCTTCATTGTCAACAGGTATTGACAATAAGACAGAAGTTAAAATGTTTACAAAAGCAGGCGAGTTTGTTACATTAAAGACAGCTACAAAAGTTAAATTAGATGGAGAACCAAATATTCCTTCAGTTGATTTAACAGGTGCTACTCCTGTTACTGTTAATAATGTTACAACTTATGTTAATAACTTACCAACAGTAATTAAAGATGGCAATGGTGGAGTTGTTGCAGGTCAATTTATCACTTATGATGTAAATTCAAGCAATGAAATTACAAAGATTGACAGATATGAAGTTAATACAGGCGATATTGATGTTAAAGGTGTGTTCTCACAATACAGCACAACAGCTTCAAGTGAGTATTCAGCTTCATCTAAATCACTTACAACAGGTAATAGCAAAGTTTACGTAACAGATAAAACTATTATTATGGTAGCTCCTTGGTTTTTAACTAATCCATTACTTCCATATGATGCAACAACAAATCCATATAAAGTATCAACAAATGAAGATGATTATGAATTAGTTAACGTTGCTACAATAGCTGATGAACAACTTTTCCCTATGGCTTCATTCTATAATGTAGATGATAATAGAGAAGTTGGTGCAGTTCTTGTTTCTCGTGATGTAACAATCCAATCTTCAACTTCTGGTATCGCGGCTATCTCTGGTTCTTCATCAGGACTAAATGCAGATGGCGATACAGTAGTTAAGATAAAAGCAATACAAAATGGTGAAGTTGCAACTCTTAGTGGTAGCACTGATTTTGCATCACCATATGCTCTTGGTTCAGCTGTAATTCCAGTTCTTAATGCTAAGGGTGAAGTTAAATCATTTACAACTCTTGCAGTTGCTAATCCTGAAGCAGTAGCAGCAGTTGGTACATTTGGTCAACCTGGTTATGTTGCTGCAATAGCTGCAAACACAGTTACTTGGTCAGCACCTACTGATACTAATAAAACAGTTTACACATACGGTACAGTATCTGAAAGAAGAACAAATATGCTTTCTGTTAAAGATGGTAGAGGTACAGATATTGTTATTCCAGCAGGCGCTAATGTGTATGTATATGACGAGCGTTCAAGCTCAACAACAAACAGAGTTCTAGTTGGTGATTACACAGACTTCGATGCTGAATTAGTTGGCACTACAACAACTTATGATGATGATATTTCATATGTTTATGCAATCTCTCGTGAATACGAAGGTAAAATTGTTGACGTAATGATTTACATCTTCAAGAAATAATAACTTTTAAGGTTATTACAACTTAAATAACAAAACTAACCGACGCACATTGTGCGTCGGTTTTTTGTTGCATTAAATTTTGCCAAATTCAAATATGTATTTCAATTAAATATATAATGTGTTATAATATACTTTGTAACATATTATATATTTAATTGGAGCTGGTTAATTTGAAAACAACAACAAAAGCAATACTTTTGCTACTAATTTCTACAATGCTATTATCTATAACCCTGCCTACATACGCAGAAACGCCAATGTTAATAAGTTCATTAGAAACACAACCCATAACAAAAACATTTTCACTTGAAACTGCTATTAAATATGCACAGGATAACAGCACTACACAGGCAATTAACAAAACAAAGTTAGAAGCCGCAAAGTTATCATTAGACGAACAAAAGGTTGCACAATATAAAGCACTCGATAAAGGTGCATACGTTTTCGAGGGTGTTAAAACTCGTAATGGTTATTATGTTAAACTTTCACAAATGGGGTTACTCTTAACCGAAAAAGGTATTATTCAAACAGATTCAATAATTCGTTCGCAAACAGAAAATGTTTATTTTACATATCAAAATGCGTTAGATAAAAAAGAAATATGTGATAATATCCTACAATATGCAAAAGATAATTTAAAAACCGCACAGCTTAAAAGCACACTTGGTTTAACAAGTGATATTGATTTAATGTACGCAAACAATGCAGTTTTGAAAGCCACAATAGATAAAGCAAATGCAGAGCGTGCTCTTGATTATTCAAGAATGGATTTTAATAAAGCTTTAAACTTACCACTTGATACAAAAATAGAACTAACTGATAAAATAGCCTGCGTTAAATATGACGAAGTAACTGTTGCCGAAAAGGCAGAGCTTGCAAAAGCAAACAGAATGGAAGCAATACAAGCTAAGGAACAATTAGAATTAGATAAAAAGCTACTTGAGGTTACAGGCAAATTCTATATGCCAAACACTTATGGCTACAAAAAAGCGCAATTTAACGCAATGACAAGTGAGGATACATATAAATCCACACTTAACACAGTGCAATTATCCGTTTACAAGGCATATAACGATATGGTAAGTGCGTATGCCTCGCTTGAATGGTTAGATGCACAAATAACCCTGCAACAAAAGGTTTACGATATTGCTAAAATTAAATATGAACAAGGAATTTCCGCAAATAGTGAGGTTACAGATGCACTAAACAAGCTTCTTGACGCAAAGCTAAACAAGGCACAAGCAATGCTTGGTTATAACCTTGCAAAGACAAAATTTACAAACAGCTATAATATTGGGCTTGGCAATTAACAAATATTAAGATTGTGTTAAACTGCTTGACCTTTTACAATAATAATGCTAAAATCAAATTATATACATATAAAATTAGGAGGAAATACATATGAAAATAGTTAAAAAAGTTCTATCGGTTATAATAGCAATGAGTATGCTTTTTGGAACAGTTACCTTTGCCGCAACATACAAAGATGTAGCACAAGACAAAAATTATTATTCAGCAGTTTCTTTATTATCTGCAATAGAAATAATAAAGGGCTATGAAGATGGCACTTTTGGGCCAGATAAAAACGTTACAAGGGCAGAATTTTCAGTAATGCTTGTTAGAACACTTGGGCTTAGTGGAGTTGGAAATTCAGACCCTGCTGGTTTGACATTCAAAGACCTTGGCACAGTTGCTTGGGCAGTAAGCGATATAAGAACAGCATACGACCTTGGAATAATAAACGGTATGAGCGCAGCGGAGTTTGCGCCAGATAGCCAAGTTACATACGAACAAGCCATTAAAATGATTGTTTGTGCATTAGGGTATAAGGTAGTCGCATTAGACAAGGTTGGCGGTGACGAAAATTTAGTATATCCTGATGGATATTTAGCTGTTGCTACTCAAAACGATATAGATTTAGGCGTTTCTGTTAAAAAGGGACAACCTGCTAAGCGCTTTGAAATAGCAAAGTTACTTTTCAATTCCCTTGAAGTTGATTTAATGGAAAAAAGTTTAGCAGTTGGTTCAGACCAATACGTAATTCGTAAGGGTAAAACAATTTTAAGCGACAAGCTTAGAATTAGAATCGGCACAGGTGAATTAAAGGCAGACGAAAATACTTCTGTAAGCACAACTGGACAACTATCTAAAAAAGGGGAAGTGTCTATATATCAACAAGACACTTCAAGCGAAGATACTTTTCTTAAAGGGACAGTAGCTACAGACGGTGTTGTAGGACATTCAATTAAATATTACTATCGTGAGGATAATAACGGCATAAAGACACTTGTGTACCTTGATGACAAAACAAAAAATTCATCAATATTAAAAATTGATGCAAACAATATTGAAACGCTTACAGGTACAATAGAAAATGGTATTGATATTACATACTGGGTTAACAAAGATACAGACCGAAACACGACATCTGTAAGCCTTCCAAAAGGTTGTAGTGTTGTAACTAATGGCAGAATGATTTCAAGTACAACAACCCCTATTGAAAAGCCACTTTCTGGGCAGGTTGAACTTATGTCTACAGACTCAAATGGCACATACGATAAAATTTTTATTACCTCATACGAAACGTATGTTGTGAAGACTGTTAGCACAACTGACAAAAAAGTTATTGATATGTATAGATCATCTGAAAAAAGTGAAATTGTCCTTGATGAAGGTGATAGTCAGAATACTTTGAAAATGACCAATACAAGTAATTCTGCTGTTGCTCTTACTAGTTTAGCAAAATGGAATGTACTTACAGTTAAGAGAACTAATTCATCAAGTAAAAATACAATTGATGTTGTTGTAGCTGCTAAACCTATAACAGGCAGTATAACAGAACTTGATAAAGATAACCTTAAGTTAAAAATTAGTGGGACTGCTTATGAGTTCTCAAAATATTTTAAAAAGTATTACCCTTCTGCTAGTTTTGACAGCCTTACAATTGATGATAGCGGAACATTTTATCTTGACAAAGATGGCAGAATAGCTGCATTTGATAAAGCAGCATCTCGTGCAAATAACTATGGTTATATTGCTGCAGCTTCGTATGAGAGTGATGTATTAAATTTTAAAATTCTATTGCAAGATGCTACAACTACAGGCGCAATAACAGTGAAGGGTGCAAATAGAATAAAGCTTTACAAGACAGATGGTGGTGCAGCTGAAACAGATAAAGCTAAAATCGCTAATGAATTCAGCGCACAACAACTTGTAAAATATAGTAAAAACGGTGCTGGTGAAATAGATGCAATTTCTATTAAGCCGACTGATTTAGTAAAAGGGCTTTCTTTGACAGCTAGTAGCTATAATACACCTACCAGAGAGTTTATCACAGGTAGTTCAAGGTTTATGGTAGATTCAAATACAAAGATATTTATAGTCCCAAATACGAAGTCAGATTATGATAATTATACAACAATACCTATTGGAGAATTAAAAGGCAAGGTAACTAATGATGCAACTGCTTATGACTTGACTGGTGAAGGTACTGCTAATACTATAAAAACGGCAAAAGCTGTAATCCTTTATGGAGAAGACCCACGTAATGTTATAACAGAAGAATCACCAATAGCAATTATCACAGCAATTTCATCAATAACAAATTCAATTGGCGTTGCAGCAAAAAGGATTACAGCATACACTTATGGCGTTGGCAAGACTGGAGCATCAGAAACGTTTGTTACTGAAAGTGCTTCAACTTTAGACGGTTATGATATTGGTGATGTTATTATGTTTGGTATATCAAAGAAATTGATTAAGGATGGTAGCGTTAAATCTATTCTTGATGTTCATGCGAAAGTAGCTGGTACATTGGATTCGAATTTTGATACTAACGTAATAAAAGTTAATTCTGGACGTCTTTATAGCGTAACGCCTGCTACAGATAAAATTCAAACATTTTATATTGCTAACACAGCTTTAACTGAAGATTGTGATAAAGAAACTACAATCAGGTCTAATATAACAACAACAAATGATACAGTATATTTTACGTATCCTAAGGTTCAACCAAATGATGATGAACCTACAAAGAGCGATTTAATTAATATGGCTAATACTAATTACTATACAAAAGAAACTCCTGCTAAAGCTGCACAAGTATTTGTTTTTACATCGAAAAATGCTGTTAAGGTTGTATATTACTACTCACAAGACTAATAACTAAAATATTTATAAAGCACTCCTTATCCATAGGGGTGCTTTGTTTATGTTTATTATAATTATAAAACATTAGTGATAAGAAATTTTGTCAAAATAATAACAAAGTTTGTCAAAATATATATTGAAAATTGCTACAATATGTGTTATTATTTTAAGAATAGGAAAAAACTAATTATATATGAAATTTAGTAAGACTATATACAGGAGGTAATTATGAAAAACGTTGCTGTTTTAGGCTTTGGAACTGTTGGTTCGGGAGTTGTTGAGGTTATATGCGAAAACGACTTCACGCAAAAAGCCGGCGAACCAATTAGTGTAAAAGCAATACTTGAAATTCGTGAATTTCCAGATAGTCCATATAATAAATTAATAGTTAATGATTATGAAAAAATATTGAACGATCCTGAAATTGACATAATTGTAGAAACAATGGGCGGAGTTAACCCTGCATATCCATTTACGAAAAAGGCGCTTGAAAATGGTAAAAGCGTTGTTACATCAAATAAAGAGCTTGTTTCAACACATGGTGCAGAATTACTTAGAATAGCCAAAGAAAATGGTGTAAATTACTTATTTGAGGCAAGCGTTGGTGGTGGTATTCCAATTATCAGACCAATTAGCAACTGCCTTGCTGCGAATGAAATAACAGAAATTATGGGAATACTAAATGGTACTACGAATTATATACTTACAAAGATGATTAAAAACGGAGAATCCTTTGAGGATGCACTTGCAGATGCACAGGCAAAAGGCTATGCCGAGCGTAACCCTGCCGCAGATGTTGAGGGGCATGATACCTGCCGTAAGATTGCTATTTTATCTGCTCTTGCCTATGGTAAGCATATTGATAGCACGGATATAAAAACTGAAGGTATTACAAAAATAACACTTAAAGATGTTGAATATGCTGAAAGTGTTAACCACGTTATAAAGCTTATTGGTTCAAGCAAAAAGATAGGCGATAAAGTTTATGCAAAGGTTGGCCCACTTATGTTGCCTCGTGGGCACGCACTTTCAGAGGTAGATGGCGTGTTTAACGCAATATTAGTTAAAGGTAGCGCAACTGGTGACGTAATGTTCTATGGCAAGGGTGCAGGCAAAATGCCAACTGCAAGCGCAGTTGTAGCAGATGTTATTGACATCGTTAAACACAAAGGCACAGGCGCTCCATTTTGGGATGAGGGTGGCGAGCTTATAGAGGATAGTGGAGATAATATTAAGCTATATATCCGTTTGCGTTCAAGTGACAAAAGTCTCACCGAAAGTAGCGTAGGCGAAATATTCGGCAAGGTGAAAATGCTTGAAAGCGCTGATGACGAAGCTGTGTTTATCACATCTGCCTCACCAGAGAGAGAATTAAGCAGTAATATAGCTAAGCTTAAAGAAATAATTGGTGAAGAAAGTGTTTTATCTGTTATACAAGTCTTTAATTAGTATAATTGGTGAATTGGAGGAAGCTATGGTAACGGTTAAAGTACCAGCTACAAGTGCCAATATTGGCTCTGGTTTTGACAGCATAGGAGTTGCCCTGCGCATATATAACACCATAACTGCCGAAGAAACTAATGATGGACTTAGGATAGATATTCTTGATGAAACAAAGGAATTTCTTCCTCGTGACAGCCGAAATTTGGTCTACCGTGCAATGCAAAAGGTTTTTGACGAAGTAGGATATGTGTCAAAGGGAATTCACATAACGCAGGACAATAAAATTCCAGTAACACGAGGTCTTGGAAGCAGTAGTGCAAGCATAGTAGGAGGGCTTGTTGCCGCAAACAAAATTTGTGGTAACCCACTTTCAAATGATAAAATTATGATGCTTGCCGCCCAGTTAGAGGGGCACCCAGACAACACAACAGCAGCGATAACAGGTGGAATGGCAATAGCGGTTATGGCGGATAAAATTTACAACATTAGCCTACCGATTGACGAGGATAAACTATGCTTTGCTGTGTTCGTGCCAGATTTTATATTACGCACAAAGAGGGCTCGCAGAGTTTTGCCACGCACAATTCCACATTCAGACGGAGTGTTCAACTCTGGCAGGGCGGCACTGCTTGCAGCTTCAATAATTACAGAAAAATATGATAATTTAAAAATCGCACTTGAAGATAGGTTGCATCAGCCATACCGAAAGCAACTTATTGAGGGTGTTGACATAATATTTAACAAAAGTAGTGAATTTGGCGCATTAGGCTCATATATTAGTGGAGCAGGGCCTTCAATTATTGCAATAGTAAGGGCAGAGCATAAGCAGGACTTTTACACTAAAATGAATGAATTTTTATGCTGTGAAATGCAAAATTGGAGGCTACGAATGGTAAAGCCAGATAATAAAGGTGTGAAAATAATCGAAGGAGGGCAAGAATTTTGAAACTAATAGTTCAGAAATTTGGGGGCAGTTCGGTAGCGAATGCAGAGCGTGTTTTAAACGTAGCAAACCGTGTGACCGATGCCTATAAAGAAGGTAATGCAGTAGTGGTTGTTGTATCGGCTCAGGGTGATACAACAGATGATTTTCTTGAAAAAGCAGCAGAAATAAACCCTAATCCGTCAAAGCGTGAAATGGATGTATTGCTGTCCGCAGGAGAGCAAATATCAATGTCACTTCTTGCTATGGCAATAGAGAAGCTTGGTTTCCCTGTTGTTTCGCTAACTGGTTGGCAGGCAGGAATGAATACAAATAGCTTATATGGCTCTGCACGCATAAAGAAAATTGAAACAGAGCGCATAAAAAAAGAGCTTGATGCTAAGAGGATTGTTATAGTTGCTGGTTTTCAGGGCATAAATAGGTATGATGATATTACAACACTTGGCAGAGGTGGAAGCGACACAACAGCAGTTGCACTTGCGGCGGCACTTAATGCTAATGTTTGCGAAATATATACAGACGTTGATGGTGTATATACTGCCGACCCACGAATAGTTAAGGATGCGAAGAAGCTTGAAAGCATCTCGTATGATGAAATGTTAGAGCTTGCAAGCTTAGGCGCAAATGTTCTACATAATCGTTCAGTTGAGATGGCACTTAAATATAATGTTAAGCTTGAAGTTAAATCCAGCTTTGAAAAAGTTGCTGGCACAATAGTTAAGGAGGTTAATTCAGTGGAAAAAATGTTAGTTAGAGGTGTAACAAGAGATAATGATGTTGCAAGAATTTCGATAGTAAATATAGAGAATACTCCTGGTAAGGCATTTAAAATATTCTCACTTTTAGCAAAGGAAAATGTAAATGTAGATGTAATTCTTCAATCAATAGGCAGGGGCGACACAAAAGACATTACTTTTACTGTTGCAAAAAATAACCTTGATGTAGCACTTGAAACTATAAACGACAATTTAGATTATATCGGCGCACAAACGGTTGAATATAACAAGGACGTTTCAAAGGTATCCATTGTTGGCTCGGGTATGGTTAACAACCCTGGTGTAGCTGCGCTTATGTTTGAAGCATTATTTGATGCTAATATTAATATTCATATGATTTCAACATCTGAAATTAAGGTTTCTGTTTTAATAGACGAAAAAGATGCTGAAAATGCTGTTCGTGCTATTCACGATAAATTTAATTTAGCATGAGCGACAAAACAGAGGTGAAAAATCCTGCAACTGATAAAATAGAGGGCAGAAACCCTGTGCTTGAAGCGATTAAAGCAGGCAGAGAGATAGATAAGATATTAGTTGCAAAGGGCGAGGGTAGCATAACTAAAATTATTGCTATGGCTATTGCAAACGGAATAGTTGTTCAAGAGGTTGAACGTGCAAAGCTAAATGAAATATCTGAAACACACGCACATCAAGGTGTTATAGCTATGGCTGCAATGCATGATTATGCTACTGTTGACGATATTTTAAGGCGTGCAAAGGAGCGGGGCGAGCCTCCGTTTATAATTATTCTTGATGAAATTACAGACCCTCACAACCTTGGCTCGATACTTCGTACTGCAAATGCCGCTGGGGCGCATGGTATTATAATACCAAAACGCCGTAGTGTTGGGCTTAATAGCACAGTTGCAAAAACATCAGCAGGCGCTATTGAATATACGCACGTTGCAAAGGTTTCAAATATTGCCCAGACAATAGAGAGCCTTAAAGAGCAAGGTGTGTGGTTTTATGGCACTCACCAATCTGCAAAAACAAGCTACACCAATACAGATTTCAAGGGTGGCGTTGGGCTTGTTATAGGTAGCGAGGGCGAGGGAATTGGCAGGCTGATAACTGAAAAGTGTGATTTTTTACTTAGCATACCAATGCATGGGGAAATAAATTCCCTTAACGCATCCGTCGCTGCGGGGGTGCTAATGTATGAGGTAGTTCGCCAAAGGACAGATAGGAGAGATTGCAAATGAAAGCTGTTATAACTGTAATTGGTAGTGATAAGGTAGGCATAATAGCAAGAGTAGCAACACTTCTTGCAGAAAATGGTGTTAATATACTTGATATTTCCCAAACAACTATGCAAGACATTTTTACAATGATAATGCTAACAGATATATCAGAAAATAAATTAAAATTTACCGAGCTTGTTGATGCACTTGATGATTTAGGCAGACAAATGGGGCTTTCAATTAGGGCACAACACGAGGATATTTTTAATTCCATGCACAGAATATAAGAAGCACTCGGAAAAGAGGCAAAGTTATGTTAAACGCAGGCGAAATAATGCAAACCATAAAAATGATTAGCGAAGAAAACCTTGACATACGCACAATAACAATGGGAATTTCGCTAAGAGATTGTTCAAGCGAGGATATAACAAGATCGTGTAATAAAATTTACGATAAAATCACAAACTATGCTAAGAACCTTGTTAAAACTGGTGAGGATATAGAGCGTGAATATGGTATTCCTATTATAAATAAGCGAATATCAGTTACACCAATTTCCCTTGTAGCTGAAAGCTGTGACGAGGAAAGCTATGTGAAATTTGCGCAGGCACTTGATAGGGCAGCTTTTGAAACAGGAGTAAACTTTATTGGTGGGTTTTCTGCGCTAGTACATAAGGGTTATACAAAGGGTGACCATCGTCTTATAGATTCTATCCCTTATGCACTTGCTGAAACGAAAAGAGTGTGCTCATCTGTAAATGTTGCGTCAACAAAGGCTGGTATAAATATGGATGCAGTCCTTCAAATGGGCAGAATAATTAAACAAACAGCGTCGCTAACAGAAAAAGATAATGGTCTTGGTTGTGCAAAATTGGTTGTGTTTGCAAATTCGGTTGAGGACAATCCATTTATGGCTGGTGCATATCACGGAGTTGGCGAGGGTGAATGTGTTATAAATGTTGGGGTTAGCGGACCTGGTGTTGTAAAATGTGCCCTTGAAGAGGTTCGTGGGCAAGAATTCGGCATTGTTGCAGATACTATCAAGAAAACAGCCTTTAAGATAACAAGAATGGGACAATTAGTTGCACAAGAGGCATCAAAACGCCTTGGCGTACCGTTTGGAATAGTAGATTTATCACTTGCACCAACCCCTGCAATTGGCGATAGTGTCGCTTATATATTGGAGGAGATGGGCATAGAAAAATGTGGTGCACATGGAACAACTGCCGCACTTGCACTTCTTAACGATGCTGTTAAAAAGGGTGGAGTTATGGCTTCCTCGTATGTTGGTGGGCTAAGTGGTGCATTTATTCCTGTTTCAGAGGATGCAGGAATGATTGATGCAGTTGCTTGTGGCGCATTATCGCTTGAAAAACTTGAGGCAATGACCTGTGTATGCTCTGTTGGGCTTGATATGATAGCAGTTCCAGGTGACACAAGTGCAGAAACTATTGCGGCGATTATTGCTGATGAAGCTGCAATTGGAATGGTAAATAGCAAAACAACTGCTGTAAGAATTATACCTGCACCGAATTCAAAGGTTGGAGATATAGTTGAATTTGGTGGTCTGCTTGGCAGAGCCCCTGTTATGCCTGTTAGTAAGTTTAGCAGTGCCGATTTTGTAACTCGTGGTGGTAGAATTCCTGCACCAATACACAGTTTAAGAAATTAAAGAAGTGGGGTTATGTTTATGGATTCCGTACTCAAAAAAATAATTGAAATAGAAAAAGAAGCACAAAAAATTACCGATGAATCTATTCTTGCACAAGAGAACCTTTTGCAGGAAATAGAAAGTGAAAGAGAACAGCTTGAAAGTAAAAGTAAGCACCAAACAGTTGAAAAAATTTCGCAGATACAAAAGGCAGAGGAACAAGATGGAGAAAAACTTATTGCCGAGCAAGATGCTAACCATAAAAAACAGCTTGCTTCATTTCGTGATGAGTTTTCGAAAAATAGCCCTAATTGGGAGAAGCAATTATTTGAAAGAATAATACTAACTTCAAATTAAAAATCATTAAACAGCTTGCGGTAATGTTTTAAATTGAAATTAGTATAATAAGGAAGTGAACGTTATGCTATTAGACCTTTACAAATACAGCGGACTACATTCAAAGGTGAAGGGTATGTCACGTGGTTTGTTAACCGAAGGGGATTATATTGAGCTTTTGGGTAAAAAGTCTGTAACCGAAATTGCTCTGTATTTGGAAAGTAACACAAGTTATAAAGCGGCGCTTAAAAGTGTAAATGAAACTGCTTCTATACATCGTGGTGAGCTTGAAAAAATTATTCAACAATCGTTTGAAGATGATTTTATTAAGATAATGAAATTTGAAAAAGGCGGGAATAAAGAATTTCTGCGTATATATATTCTGCGTTATGAAATAGAATTGCTTAAAGTAATGCTCAGAATGTTGGAAAATGACACTCTTAATACTCTTGAAAGACACATAAACGAATATTTTTTAAAGAGTATGACAATTGATGTAGACAGGCTAAAAACCTCACATAATATCTCGCAATTTATCGAGAATTTAAAGGGCAGTGTATATTCAAAATTGCTTTCGCCATTTATAGTAAACAAGGAGCACCTTAACCTATTCAGTATTGAAATGTCGCTTGATATATATTATTTCAAGCAAGTATGGAAGCTTAAAAACAAGCTTCTAAGCCCAAGTGATGCTTTAATTGTTAAGGAAACATTCGGTTCAGAGGTTGACCTGTTAAATATTTTGTGGGTAATTCGTTGCAAAAAATATTTTAACACACCCAAAGAACTAATCTACTCGTTTATTGTGCCAATAAACCATAAATTGCAAAAAGAACAGCTTAAATCGCTTGTTGAGGCAGAAACGTTTGATGATGTATTGTTGCTAATTGAAAAAACAAGATATAAAAACGTATTCAATAAAGATGATTTATTCTTAGAACAATATTATTTAAGCTATGTGGCAAAAATATTATATAGTAAATCGAGGTTAGAACCGTTTTCGATTATGAGCTCACTTGGTTATTTGCATATCAAAGAAATTGAAATAGCAAATATCATAAAAATAATTGAGGGCGTTCGTTATAGCGAGAATATGCGTGAAATTAAAGGGTATGTGATTGGAAAGGGAGGTGGAACGGTTGGCGATTGAAAAAATGAAGCTGGTCAACCTCGTAGGTCCCATTGAGGATTTTGACAGAGTGGTAATGCAGCATGTAATCGACAACAATATGCACCTTGAAAATATAATAAAGGTAATGGATACACCAGCGGAGTTAAATGCATATACCGAGGAAAACCCTTATGGAGAGCTTCTTAAAACAGTTGCCCACACAGTTAGCTTTACAAATGTGGATACCGAGTCTATTTTAAGTGGAAAATTCGATATGAAGCCAGATGAAATAACTAAGTATTCAGCATCGGTTAATAAAATGCTTGATTCACTTGTTGAAAAGAAAAATTCATTTGTGGAAACTCTTGCAGAAAATGGAAACATATTGCACCAGCTACAGCCCATAAAAAATATGGACATTAAGCTTGATTATCTTTTTAATTTAAAATTTACAAGGATAAGGTTTGGGAAAATGCCTCGTGATAGCTACAAAAAAATGGGGACGTATCTTGCCGATTATTATGCATTTTTCTTTAAGTATGATGAGGATAAAGACAATGTATATGGCTTGTACTTGGCACCTACTGTTATGCACGAAAAGATCGATACGATATTTTCATCATTGTATTTTGAGCGTGTACGAATTTCCAATAAAGCATGTGGCACGCCTTCTGAAGCGATTAAAGCCCTGACGGCTGAAAACGAAAAGCTGAAAAAAGATATTGTAGACGCCGACAAGGAAATAGCCAAAGTTGTTGCAAAGGAATATAAAAAGATATGCTATGCTTATCGGTCTACACGTTATTTATATGAAGCCTTTGATACTCGTAAATATGCTGCACACACGGAAAAAGCGTTTTGCATTGTAGGGTGGGAGCTCTGCAAAGAGGTTGATAGTTATACAAAGCGTTTAGACGGCGAGGAAAATGTTACGATAGTGGTGGAAGAACCTGAAAATGTTAAGGGTACAAAGCCACCTACAAAGCTAAGCAATTGGAAGCTGTTTAAGCCTTTTGAAAGTTTTATTGGAATGTATGGACTGCCTGCGTATAATGAATTTGACCCAACAACGTTTTTTGGAATAACATATAGCCTTATGTTTGGAATTATGTATGGTGATGTTGGGCATGGATTAGTCCTTGCGATTATTGGCTACATTTTAGCAAAAAAGAAAAACTTTTTAGGACCAATCCTTCAAATATGTGGTGTTACTTCTATGATATTTGGAGCATTATATGGTAGCTTGTTTGGGTTTGAGGAATTAGAATGGTTACATGGAGTATTTAAGCCAATGGGAAGCAGTTCAAATATGATGCAAACTCTAATAATGGCAGTTGCATTTGGTGCAATAATTATTACTATATCAATGGTAGTTAATATTGCTAACGGAGTAAGACAAAAGGATTTTGGCAAGGTGTTGTTTGATTCAAATGGATTGGCTGGCTTTATTTTCTACTGGTCAATAATTATTGGTGTATTAACAATGATTATGGGCAACAGCATAATGACACTCTGGTATGTAATAGCTTTTGTAGTAATTCCTACAATCCTTATGTTTTTAAAAGAACCACTTGCACATTTGCTTGAAAGAAAAAAGGATTGGCTTCCAGAGGATAAAGGGCAATTTGTGCTTGAAACATTTTTCGAGATGTTCGAGCTAATGCTTTCGTATATAACAAACACCATATCCTTTATTCGTGTTGGCGCATTTGCACTTAACCACGCAGGTATGCTTGCAGTTGTATTTAGTCTTGCACATATGTCAAAGGGTGCGACAGGTACGGTTATAATAGTACTTGGTAACATTGTAGTAATTGGTCTTGAAGGACTTCTTGTTGGAATTCAAGTTCTTCGTCTTGAGTTTTATGAAATGTTTAACAGGTTTTTCAGTGGTGATGGCAAAGCCTTTGAACCACGTAAAATAAATCAAAATTAATTAGGGGGAAATAAAAAAATGACAAATTTAGTTCTAGTTTTATCGCTTGTAGTTACAATTATAGCACCTGCACTTTTGCACTTTGGTTTTAAGTTAACAGGCAAAAAAATGAAAATGGTAATGGGATTAAATATATTTAGCTTTGCGTTTATTCTAATTGCAGCAACAATAATTATGTTAAATGGTGGCAATGTTTCAGCTGAAACAGCAGAAGCAGCTGGTGCTGTTGCAAATAGCGCAGCTGGTTGGGGTTACATGGCAGCAGCTCTTGCTACTGGGCTTGCTTCTATTGCTGCTGGTATAGCGGTTGCTTCTTCAGCTTCAGCGGCTATTGGTGCTATTTCAGAAGATCCCGCAATTATGGGTAAGGCACTTATATTCGTTGCTCTTGCAGAAGGTATTGCGCTTTATGGTCTTCTAATTTCGTTTACCATTATAGGAAAGTTATAAACTATGAAAATGTTTTTAATAAGCGATAATGTCGATACGCAGATTGGTATGCGTCTTACAGGTGTAGATGGCGTTGTTGTGCATGAGAAAGAAGAATTCGTTGCCGCACTGGACAAGGCTATGCAGGATACTGAAATTGGTATTATACTAATTACGGTTAAATTATCCGAGCTTGCACCAGCTTATATTAAGGATATTAAGCTTAACCATTCAACACCGTTGATAGTTGAAATTCCTGACCGTCACGGAATGGGAAAGTCACAAGATTTTATCACTAAATATGTTCGTGAAGCAATAGGGTTAAAAATATGAGGTGTTATCTATGATAGTAGAAGAAACAAAATTATTAAATTTTGAAAACTTGGTTATAAGCGAGGCAAAACAAAAGCGAGATTCTGTTTTAGCAGAGCTTAGCGCTGAAAAAAAGCAAAAAATAGATGCAATAATTGCCGAGCTTGAACAAAATGCAGGCGAAAAAATACTAAGCGAAACCTTTAAAATTGTACGAGAAAAAAACAAGCGCATTATTCGCAGACAAATCGAAAACAAGCAAGAGCTATTAAACGAACGTGAGAAATTAATAGATGGTGTTTTCGCAAAGGTTTTGGGTATGCTTAATGATTTCACAAAAACTGATGAATATGCACAGGATTTAGCTGCAATTATTCAAAGAGGAAAAGAGCAATTAGACACTACGCCTGTTGTTATTCTAAGTGAGATAGACAAAAAGTTAGAGGCACCTATCACTGCACTTGGTGTTGTGGTTGAATTTACAACAGACAATATTATTGGTGGTTGTATAATTGTTGACAAGAAAAATAACATACAAATTGATGAAACATATTCTTCAAAGCTTGCTATGGCAAGAGATACGTTTTTAGAAACATATAATATTAAGGTGTGATTATAATGGATAGTACAGGTATTATCGGTAGCATATATAGTATAAATGGACCAGTTGTAAAGGTACAAGGCAGTAAAGATTATAAAATGCTTGAAATGGTTTTAGTCGGTAACGAGCGCCTTGTTGGTGAGGTTATAAGCATAGAAAGCGACTATACTATTGTTCAGGTTTATGAAAGTACAACTGGAATTAAAATTGGCGAGCCAGTGTATTCAACCCAAAAGGCTATGTCCGTTCTTTTAGGACCTGGCATTATTGGCAATATTTTCGACGGAATTGAGCGACCTCTTTCTGTTATTAAAAAACAAGGTGGAGCGTTTTTAGACCGTGGCTTGCAGGTTGACATTCTTGATAGAAAGAAAAAATGGAATGTTGAAATTATTGCAAAAGCTGGTGATAATGTGACAGGTGGCTATATTATAGCGCAAACGCCTGAAACAGCGCAGGTTATGAATAAAATTATGATACCACCAACGCTTAGTGGTGTTATAGAGGAAATCGTACCCACAGGCGAATATACCCTTGATGATGTTATTGCAAAGGTTAAAACAGCTAATGGGCAAATTGTTAATGTTACGCTTGTGCAGGAATGGGCAATTCGTTCGCCTCGTTTGTGTGAAAGCAGAGTTAACACACGTAGGTTACTAACTACTGGTCAACGTGTAATTGACTCGCTATTTCCTATCGCAAAGGGTGGTACAGCGGCAATTCCTGGTGGCTTTGGTACAGGTAAAACTATGACTCAGCATCAATTCGCTAAATGGTGCGATGCCGATATTATTGTTTACATCGGCTGTGGTGAGCGTGGAAACGAAATGACTCAGGTTTTGGAGGAATTTACATCACTTATCGACCCAAAAAGTGGTGCGCCACTTATGGAGAGAACAGTGCTTATTGCAAATACATCAAATATGCCTGTTGCGGCTCGTGAGGCGAGCATATACACAGGTGTTACTATTGCCGAATATTATCGTGATATGGGTTACCATGTTGCAATAATGGCAGATTCTACATCTCGTTGGGCAGAGGCACTTCGTGAAATATCTGGTCGTCTTGAAGAAATGCCAGCAGAGGAAGGCTTCCCTGCATACTTATCTTCACGTCTTGCAGGCTTTTATGAGCGTGCAGGCTATGTTAAAAACTTAAATCAAACCGAGGGCTCTGTTACTATTATCGGTGCAGTTTCACCACAGGGTGGCGACTTTTCAGAGCCAGTTACACAAAATACAAAGCGGTTCGTTCGTGGCTTTTTAGCCCTCGACAGACAGCTTGCCTATGCAAGGCATTATCCTGCAATAAATTGGCTTACAAGCTATAGCGAATATGTCGATGAATTAGGCACTTGGTATAAAACTAATGTTGATGAAAAATTTATCGAGCATCGCACAGAATTTATGGCAACCCTGCAAGAGGAAAGTAGCCTAATGGAAATAGTTAAGCTAATAGGTAGCGACGTGCTTCCAGATTCACAAAAGCTAATTCTTGAAATATCAAAGGTTATAAGGAATGGATTTTTGCAACAAAATGCATATCATCCAAGTGATACCTTTGTGCCAATGAAAAAGCAATTTTTAATGATGGATACAATTCTACATCTTAAAAATGGTGCGAAAAAGGTTATAGCTAAAAATATTCCAATTTCACAACTCATTGCAACTGGTATATTTGAAGAGGTTGTTAGTATAAAATATACAATTAGTAATGATGCGCTTGAAAAGTTTGACGATTATAAGCGCAAAATTGATGAAGTTTGCGAAAATCTGCTCGCAAAGAACGAGGTGAAAAGATGAACTTAGAATATCTTGGGCTTAATGAAATAAAAGGACCACTTGTTATAGTGGAGGGCATAAAGGATGCATCCTTTGAAGAAATAGTTGAAATAAAAACAGACGAGGGCGAAACTCGCATGGGAAGAATTATCGAGCTTGCCGAGGATTATGCAGTTGTGCAGGTATTCGAGGGAACAAGAGGACTTTCGCTTACGAATACAGCAATAAAGCTTACTGGCAGGCCACTTGAGCTTGGCGTTTCTAAAGAGATTTTAGGGCGTGTGTTCGACGGAGCAGGCAGGCCAATCGACGGACTTGGCAGAATTTTTGCAGAAAAACGCCTTGACGTAAATGGTAAGCCGATGAACCCTGTTGCTCGTGAATATCCAAGAAATTTTATTCAAACTGGTATCTCGACAATAGATGGGCTTGCAACCCTTATTCGTGGACAAAAGCTACCTATTTTTTCTGGTAACGGTATGCCACATGATGCACTTGCTGTGCAAATAGTAAGCCAAGCAAAAATAGAAGATGCAGACGATTCGAATTTTGCTATCGTTTTCGCAGCTATGGGCGTTTCAAATGACGTTGCAGATTATTTTCGTCGTAGCTTCGAGGAAAATGGCGTTTTAGAGCGTGTTGTTATGTTTATGAATTTGTCAAACGACCCAATTGTTGAGCGTATTGTTGCACCTCGTTGTGCGCTTACTGCGGCTGAATATTTGGCGTTTGAGCATAATATGCACATATTGGTTATCCTAACAGATATGACTGCCTATTCAGAGGCTCTACGTGAAATTTCGTCCTCTCAGGGTGAAATTCCATCAAGAAAAGGCTTCCCAGGGTATTTATATAGTGACCTTGCTTCAATGTATGAGCGTGCAGGAATGCTTGACGGGTTTAGTGGTTCTATAACACAAATTCCAATTCTTTCAATGCCAAATGATGATATAACTCACCCAATCCCTGACCTTACAGGGTATATCACAGAGGGACAAATAGTTTTAGACCGTAGGCTACATCAAATGGGCGTATACCCACCAATAAGCATATTGCCGTCGCTTTCACGTCTTATGAAGGACGGTATCGGTAAGGGCTTTACAAGTGAGGACCACCCAGATGTTGCAAATCAGCTTTTTGCTTCCTATGCCAATGTGCAAGAGGTTCGTGCGCTTGCTTCGGTTATCGGTGAGGAAGAGCTTTCGGCGATTGATAAAAAATATTTGCAATTTGGTAAACAATTTGAAAGTGAATTCATTTCACAGGGCAGGGAGCAGAATAGACAAATCCTGCAAACTGTTGAGCTTGGCTGGAAACTACTTAGGCTACTACCTCGTGAGGAATTATCACGAATAGATACAAAAATTTTAGATGAGCATTATAGCCCGAAGGATGTTGCGAGGAGTGATACTTAGTGGACATCACTTTATTCCCCACAAAAGGAAACCTCATTCTTGCGAAAAATACACTTCGCCTTTCAAGGCAAGGCTATGAGCTTTTAGATAAAAAACGTAATGTGCTTATCCGTGAAATGATGGAATTAATTGAGGATGCTAAGAGGATTCAAACAAATATAGACACAATATTTTCAAAGGCATATAAAGCACTTCAAGGTGCAAACATTATGCTTGGAATTAGCAATGTCGAGCAAATTGGCTTTGCCATACCCTTGCAACGTGGAATTGAAATACATTTTCGCAGTGTAATGGGTGTTGAAATTCCTATTGTTTCTAATAATTCTGAGGATACTGGCTTTCCATACGGTTTTTTCCGTACTGCCTCGTCACTTGATATGGCATATAAAGAATTTGCAAATGTTAAAACCCTTATATTAGAGCTTGCAATGGTGGAAAATTCAGTTTACCGCCTTGCGACAAGCATTAACAAAACTCAAAAAAGGGCAAATGCGCTAAAAAATATTATGATTCCACGCTATGAGCAAATTACATCTAACATACAAAATGCCTTAGAGGAAAAAGAACGTGAGGAATTTTCAAGGCTAAAAGTAATTAAAAGAAATAAGAAGTAAAATTAACCCCTATTGAAATTCAATAGGGGTTAATTATTACAAACTACTATTTATTGCATTTTCTAAATCAGCTTTACTTCTTGAGCCAACAAATTTTTCTACAACCTCACCATTTTTAAATAGGATAAGTGTAGGAATGGTCATTACATTAAACTGTGCTGCAAGTGCGTTTTGCTCGTCAACATTTATTTTGCCTACTTTTGCCTTGCCGTCAAATTCCTCTGCAAGCTGGTCTATAATTGGCCCTATCATTCTACAAGGCCCACACCAAGTTGCCCAAAAATCTACTAATACAGGGGTTTCGCTTTTTAAAACTTCAGCTTCAAAATTTTCTGTTGTTATTTCTAATGACATTATAATTCCTCCTTTAATTCATTAATTCTTTTTTTAAGTAGCTGTAATATAAGCTCATCATCACCCAAGGGGCTACCAAACTTGACAGAAATATCAGGCGTTTTTTGCTTGATTTTTTCTATTATCTGTGGAATATCCTCTGTTATATGAATGCCACCATATAGGAAAAGTGGAACAATCGAAAAATTACGAACACCCTCACTATATAATTTGTCAAATATCGTTTCGATAGATGGCACGCCAAACTCCATAAATGCCCCATAAGTATTCTTGTCATTTAATTTGCTTACTATACTTGAAAATGTATCATTCGCATCTTTTGAGCGACTTCCATGCCCTACTATTATAACTGCACTATCCATTTTACCACCTCCGATATTAATTATAACCTAATTTAGCAAAAACGTCTATTGTTTTTACAAATATTATGATATAATATCTTTGGTGATTTATTATGTTAGAAAATTTTAGACAAAAAATTAAAGGCTATGATACCCCTCTTATAGCACTTGTTATGGCAGCTACATTTATTGGTATGCTGTTTGTTTATAGTGCAACAAAAAGCTATGACAACCACCTAAAATATATAGTGGTTCAATCTGTTGCGCTTATTTTGGGGCTTGTTTTGATGTATTATGTTACACGAATAGATTATGAACACCTTTCAACATTCTGGCCTTTTATAGTTGGGTTTTGCCTATTTTTGCTTGTGCTTGTTATGTTTGTTGGAACTGGAGAAACCTCAACTGGTACAAGAGGGTGGATTAGAATAGGAAGTATTGGTATTCAACCATCAGAGCTTGTTAAAATTGGCTTTATTATCACTCTCTCGAAGCACCTTTCAACTGTTGAGGATGATGTAAACTATATTAAAAACGTAGCATATTTACTGCTTCACCTTGCCATTCCTGTGGGGCTTATTATGCTACAACCAGATGCAGGAACAGCTATGGTATTTGCATTTATATTTATCGTTATGGTTTTCGTAGCAGGCATTGATTGGAGGTATATCGCAACAGCCTTTGGTGGCTTTGCTGTATTTGCAACTCTTGCGTGGAGCTTTTTATTATCCAATTATCAGCGTGAAAGGTTTTTGGTGTTTTTTAACCCAGAAAAAGACCCTGGTGGCTTTGGGTATCACGTTATGCAAAGCAAAATTGCTATTGGTTCAGGCAAAATTTTTGGCAAGGGAATTTTTAAGGGCATACAAACTCAGCTTGGCTTCCTGCCAGAAAAGCATACGGATTTTATTTTTGCAGTTATAGGCGAAGAGGCAGGGCTTATTGGCTGTTTGGTTATTGTTGGGCTGCTTATTGGAATAATAATTAGATGCATTTATATAGGGCAAAATGCGAAAAATTCTATCGGCACATTTATGTGTGTTGGCGTTGCTGCAATGTGGCTTTTTCACACCTTTGAAAATATAGGAATGACCATTGGGCTAATGCCTGTAACTGGCATACCGCTACCGTTTGTAAGCTATGGAGGTTCATCACTTATGACTAACTTTATTGCATTAGGTCTTGTGCTAAGCGTAAGAATGAGAAGGCGAACAATTAACTTTTAGCTTGACAAAAACGGTTAAAACTATTATACTAATTTATGCACGAATTAGTATATTTGCGCCCATAGCTCAGTAGGATAGAGCGACCCCCTCCTAAGGGGTAGGCCAGAGGTTCGACTCCTCTTGGGCGCACCAAAAGAAAATCCTTACAAAATCTATATTTGTAAGGATTTTTATACAATATATTTTATGTAAACCAATAATATTGCTTTTAAACAGTTTTGACTATTATTTTTAGTCAAAAAATAGCCAAAACATTAAAACCTAACTCACACCGTTTGTTTTAAGTGGAGAACGTAGATATACAAAATTGATATTCTTCATATAATTAGAGTAATGCAAACTATATGTTTACATTACTCTAATTATGCTGTTTGTTAAATTTTGTTACTGTATGGCAAAGATTTAATAAACTTCTCCATAAAGTCCCAATTTGGAGTCCCATCTTTTTTTGATGGTAGTTTAATTTTTGTCGTGGCAAGAGTCTTTTTATACTTTCTCCCAAAGGAATATTTAGGTCTTTCTAAATCAAGCACAGTTACCAAAAACAACCCACTATATTTATTAAGATGTTCATTATATCCAACCGATAGTGTTGTTGACCCTATAAAATCTGCCTCTATGTAATTTGAATATCCAACTGAGCCTTGACCGTCGCAAATAAAAACAATACAATTTCCTTTTGTAATAAGTTGTTCATCAAATGCTACTGTATTCATAACTCCATTTTCATTTTTCTTTGCACCAATATAAAAAATTTCGTTGCCACTTTCTAAGTTACCGGCATTGCTACACTTACAACTTTCAATTCTAAACAATCCATCTTCCCCACCAATTTGATATTCTTTCCAATCTGAAATATCAAATAACTCTGATTGTTTTATCTTATATTTGGAATCCAAATTGGTTTTATTAAATAATACGAGATATGATAAATATTTTCTTACTATGTTCGAAAAGTCGTCTTGTGTTAACTTTGAATAATCCGTTTTCATATATGCCTCACAAAGCCACTCATCTGTATGCTTGACGCATTTTCTTGCACTTAGTCCATCTTTTACATCACGATTTCTATACAATTTTAACCATTCAGCTTTAATCATTTCCCATTTTTCATAAGCATCAATCCTACCAACATTTTTGCGTTTTACGAAGCCGTCATCTTTATAATAGCCAAAGAATGTTTCTTGTTCGCTATCATGTGGAGTATTTGCCTCCCAAGTCATTACACAAACATTGGTACCTGTTGGATAAAAAATATCATCTGGCATTGAAAAAACTGCCTTTAAAGTGTGCTTTTTAAATAGTCTTTCCCGTACATATTTAAATTTTGTGCCAATGGCACAACTCATAGGAACAACCACAACAGCTGTTCCTCCTGGCACCAAAATATCAAGCAAATTTTCTACAAATTCTAATTCACTAACATCTTCTTGTGAATATGGTGGATTCATAAGACCAATGGTAAGATTTTTTGCTTTCAATTCTGCCTTAATAGATTTATTGAAACAATCACCGTGGAAAATATTTGATTTGCCGTCTTTTCGAATAATCATATTCGCAATTGCAAGGGTAAATAGTTCAACATCTAATTCTACACCATAAAGCCCCTCATATTTTATTTTTATTATTTCTTTTGGATTTGCTTCTTTAAACATTTTGCTCATAGCAGTAACCAAGAATGAGCCTGAACCACAGCAGATGTCGACAACACGACTATATTTATTTACTCCTGCAACATCACACATAAATTCAGTTAAATGTTGAGGTGTAAGAACAATACCAAGTCCACTACCATCACCACCACTGTATTTTACAAATTCATGATAAAATACCCCTAATGCATCTATTGTCATATCTGAATAGTTCATCATAGGTTTTATTTTTATTTCCAATTGTTCAATATACCAAGTGATAGAATTTTTATGTCCTAGAGGAATGCCTTTTAATTTTTCATTGCTCCCAATTATTCTAAAAGCATTTTTAATATTATCAATTTTATCTTTTTTTATATCACTATTTATTAGAACTTCTTCAATTGCACTGTTTAGTTTTTTTATTACAGAATTAAATGTTGTGCAACTTGAATATTCACTTGAAAACTCTTCGTTTTCAAGTGCAATAAGAATTCCAGCTATAAAAATAGGCTTATGCTTTTCAGAGACTTTGATTTGTCTTAAATTTTCATGCATTTCAAGTGCAGTTTCTCGAATTTCTTCTAACGAATATTCTTTTTGTAATTTTTCGCCTTTTATAAGTTTAATATAATTTATTGGTTCTAATATTATATCTTTTGCTTTGTTTATAATACTGTAATTTTCTTGTCCTTTCATCCAATAGAAAGTATCTACTTTCATACTTTCTTTTTTAGTTCCACTAACAGCTACAATAATTACATTATATTCTTCCTTCAAAAATTTCGCATAATATAAGCCCCCATCAATTGCATACGCATTAGGGTGGTCAAACTTACTAGTAGAGTGTTTTTGCACAGAATTTTTGCATTCTACAACAATTATTGTGGTAGTATTATCATTAAATGTAATAATATATTCTGGCTTTGCTTTTCCACTTCCGCCTAATGAATAATCATCTAAACCGCATTCCTTTGGTTTTCCACCTGCTTTTTTTAATAACTTCTCAATCTTATCTATTTCTCGAATATCACCTTGAGGGAAAACATAACCAAAATCATTTTCACCAATACGACATTTCATTTCATGCATTGTTAAACTTTCTGTATACTGCTCAATAGCCATATTTTACTACCCCCATTTTTTAGAGTTAATTACATACTATTACATTAAGAGAGTAACATTTCCATTGCTTTTAACTGTATTACTTATATTAAAAAATAAAATGTGCAAGCAATTTTACCAATTTAATATTTAGTTTCATTATTCAAGCAAATTATAACATATATATATAATATTCACAACATAAATCTATTACTATGTGATAAAATAACAAAGTATTATAAAGAGAAAAACAGTCAAAAATAGTCAGATGTTAAGCAACCCTATATAAATAAAGGGTTGCTTTTTCCCTCCTAAGGGGTAGGCCAGAGGTTCGACTCCTCTTGGGCGCACCATAAAATACTGCTTTTAGTGGTGTTCGGACATTATAAAAAGAGGTGTTTGGGATTATCCCAAACACCTCTTTTACAAATTCTGAATTAGTTTTATAATAATTTTTATACATATTAATTTCAATTCTTATCCCTTAATAAATCTCTGATTTCTTCAAGTAATTTAGCCTCGTCGGTTTTTGCCTTAGGTTCATCATCTTTTTTGCGAACAACCTTTGTTATTATCTTTACAAACACAAAAATTGAAGTAGCAATAATAAAGAAATCAACAATTGCTTGCAGGAAAGCACCATATTTCAGTGCAAGCTCGGCGTGCCCTTCTGAGGCAGGAGTTATTATCCATTGTAGCGTGCTAAAATTTATTCCACCAAGTAAAACTCCAATGAATGGCATAATAATATCATTTACAAGTGACGTAACAATTTTACCGAACGCACCACCAATAATAACGCCTACTGCTAAATCAATAACGTTTCCTTTAAATGCAAACTTTTTAAAGTCTTCTATCATAGTGTCTTAATCCCCTAATTACAAAGTAATAATGATTGTATTTATTTCAAATACGCCATAGTTAACAGTTCCAATTACAACAACCGTTCTACCCTTTGTAATTTGCTTGAACTGTGTAATCTTTGAAGCAGTGTTGTCGATAATCTTAGCGTTACTCTTAACAACCGCCTGTGTTGTTGTAACAGCACCTGTTGTTGGGTTTGCAACGTCTAAGCCCATAACATTTCCTGTTGGGTGTATATAGCTTACAGTACCAACAAGCTGTGGTGGAATAACTACAGTTTTTGTCTTAATAGTAGCAATGTTTTCACTTTGCAAATCAAGAGTTGCTGTTGCACCAAGCCTTAATGAATATATTGTTGAATCCGTTGAATCATCAACAACAAACTTCGTGGTTGGGGTAATGGTATAGGTTTTTGACATACCACCTTCTTTAATAGTAAGCTTAGGGCTTGATGAAATTACTATTTCCTCAATAGTTCCCTCGGTTGATTTATTAACGCTTGTCCCTGCAAACTTTTTAATTCTTCCATATTGAACTGTTAATTCTGTAGAGTCACCAGCGGCAATTTGCCTTACTTCATCTTGCTTGCCATTGCGAATAATGGTAACGTCAGTTGCAAATTTAAAGTCTTGTAGAGTTCCGTCTGTAAGCTTAAGTGTAAGAACACCCTCCCCACTATCAAAGCTTATATTATCAACTACGCCACGGAAGGTTTTTTCCTTAGTTTCAGCTATAACGCTTTCAACCTTACCACTTTTTATTTGTAGCTTAGCATATATTCCTCTGCTTAGAGCATTAAACAATGATGGTACGCCATCTGTGGTAATAGCACAGCCATCAGAAAGAGTATATTGTTTTGCCTCGTCGGTGCCACTTTGGGTAGGGGTTATGCTCATAATTCTTGCACCGTTATTTGTGGAAGTAGATTGTATAACACCCTCTGTGGCAAATTGCAAATCAGATGCAATTGCTTCTATAAAGCGTATTTTACTATCTTGGGTGTACATCCTTATTTTGACACCAGCAATAAGTGAAACAAGTGATGCATCTATTCCGTCTAACTTAATGATAGTATCAGGTGCGATTATGAACGCAGAGCTATCTGTTTCGTTAGTAACAGTAGCAGTAATAGTAGATGCGCTACTGCTTGCTGATACAACTGTTGCTTCTGCTACCGTAATATTCATTGCCTTTTCTACACGTTGCATCATTGTAGCCATCATTGCACGAGTAACCTCGCCTTGTGGCGCAAACTTGTTATCTTCAACACCATTCATAATCTTTTTAGTGTTAACATAATCAATGTATGCCTTTGATGAAGCAGGTATAGTGCTATCGTCAGCAAAGTCAAGGATAATCATAGTGTTATCAAGTGCAGCCTTTTCAGCGCCCATCACCTTTGTTAAAAGTATGGCTGCCTCGTATCTCTTTAAAGGCACACTTTTAACAGAATCAGCAAGGTATGATGGAAGCTCGCTTATCTTTAGAATGTTCCAATAAAGAAGGTATGAAACCTCACTTTTGTATTCAATTTCATAAAGGCTAAGGTCATTTGCAAAAACCTTTGTTGCTGTTTCTATGTATTTTTGGTTATCGGGATTAGTAAAACCGAGAATCCTTGCAGCAAGTATAAGTGATTCCAATTTGGATATAGATTTATCTGGCTTAAACGAGCCATCGGGGTACCCCTTTAGCATTCCTCTGCTAACCATATCTTCTATGTATTGTGCCGCCCAAGAATGACGCTCTGTAACATCAGGGAAAGTACCTGCATAGGTGATTGGAAGAATAGCCATAAGCATAACAAATACAACCGTTGTTGCAATAAATCCTTTTAGTTTCATTTAAACCCCTCCAGTATAATATGTACATATATATAACCACTTATATAATATCATAACTGCATTAGGAATTCAATAAGAAATAACCAAAAGTGGTAAATATTTAGGGTTGAAAGTAATCTTGATATAGTGTATCATCATAAATGTGGTTGACATAACGCCGATATAACAATGATTATGTAAACGGTGGTATGCTCGACGGAGAGGTAATGAGTGTAGTACATTAAACAGGAGGTGAAACAAGAATCGTGAGAAGTGCATCGCAGGGTAGGAAGATGAAGGGAATACAAATAACAACAAACCAAAAATCTAAGGAGGAAACAAAGATGAATCAGTTTAAAAGAATCGGAGCATTAGTCGTTACTTGTGCAATGACTTTAGCACTAATGGTTCCAATGGTAAATGCTTCAGCATTGCCAACAGATGTAACAGGAACAAAGTATGAAGAATCTGTACAGCTTTTACAAGCACTAAAAATTATGGTAGGTGACAAAGACACTGGCGCATTTAGACTTGAAGAGAGCATTACACGTTCAGAGTTTTCAAAAATGGCAGTAAAAGCAGCAGGTCTTGATGATGCTGCGGCAGCATCAAACGAAAAATCTTCATTCCCAGACGTAGTTAAAGACCACTGGGCAACAGGTTATATCAACGTTGCAGCATCACAGAAATTCATCATTGGTGATGACGTCGGAACATTCCGTCCAGACGACAAAGTAACATTTGCAGAAGCGGCAACAATTCTTGTTCGTGTTTTAGGCTTTGAGCCAAGCGCAAAGGCAAGTGGCGGTTTCCCAACAGGTTATCTTGTAGTTGCAGGTCAGAATAACCTATTAAAGGGTGGAGTTTCAGCAGGAGCAAATACACCAGCAACAAGAGGTATGGTTGCTATGATGACTTTCAACAGCTTAACAACTGACATTATGGAAAGAACTGGCTTTGGTAGTGACGAGCAATACGAAGTAGTTGACAAAACTCTTCTATTTAACAAATTAGACGTTACAAAAGTATTTGGTCAGGTAGTTGCAAACAGTGAATCAACATTAACTGGCTCATCATCACTTCGTGAAGATGAAGTTCAAATTAAAGTTGATGGCGTTACTGACACTTACAAAGTAGCAGGTACAGACGCTAAGAATTACCTTGCAAGAAATGTTGTAGCTTATGTCCAAGAATCAGACACTACAAGTGATAAAAACCTTGTTCTTGTAGCAAATGACTCTAACAAAAACACAACTATTACAGTGCAAGCAAGTGACATTCAAGACTTAACAGGCGCTGTAAATGGTCCACAAACACTTTCTTACTGGATTAACAAAACAACAGATAGAACACCAACAAAGGCTACAATTTCAAGCACAGCAAAAGTATTCTACAATGGTGTTGCAACAGCTTACAATCTAAGCGACCTTAAGAACCTTAAATCAGGTAAGGTAACAATTCTTGACACAGACGGTTCTGACAACTATAGCTATGTTTTTGTAACAGAATACAAAAATATTATAGTTGATGATGTATCACTAACAAGCTTCCGTGTAAATGACAAATATAACACACTTTCATTAGTACTTGACCCAGCAGACAAAAACATTAAATTCACAATTACAAAAGATGGTCAACCAGTAACTCTTGAAAGCATAAAAGAATGGGACGTTCTTTCAGTAGCTATGGATAAACCAAATGTTGCTGATGCAAAAGTAATTAACGTTATCGTTTCAAACGCAAAGGTAACTGGTAAAGTAACAGAGTTAGAAGAAGATAAAGTTAGAATTGGCGACAAATTATATGAAATAGCTTCAAACTATACAGAAGCAAACCGTCCAACAATTAAGCTTGAGGACGAGGGAACATTCTACCTTGATGCAGATGGTAAAATCGCAGCAGTTGACACAGTAACTCGTGCAGGCAGCAACTATGCTTACCTTGTTAACTCAGAAATGACTGGTTCAATAGACAACAAGTTAGAATTACAATTGTTTAACAAAGCAGGCGAAACTGTAATCCTAAAAGGTGCAGACAAAATCAAGGTTAACAGCGTAACTGGTTTAAATGGTACAGAGGCAAAAGCAGCAATCTTAGCAGCTAATGCAGGCAATGTAGCACAGCTTATCACTTATGAAGTGAATTCAGCAGGCGAAATCTACTATATAAACACAGCAACTGGTAATAACACAGGAACAGCTCTTAAAGATATGTTCTCAATGGATTATAAATCAGATGCAACTGGTATAACTTATAACAGTGCAGCTAAAAAGCTTGGTAACTTCAATATAAACGCTTCAACAATAGTGTTAGACATTCCAGCAGGCAAGACAGACCCAGAAGACTTTGCAGTAAGAAATATGAGTATGTTTGTTGATAAATCTAACTACAATGTAGAGGTTTATGACCTATCAGAAGATATGACAGCAGGCGTAATTATTGTAAAAGATAGTAATGGTCAAACAAATGCAGAATCTCCAATAGCTCTTGTTGACAGAATTACAGACACTCAAAATTCAGAGCAGACAGCAGTTCAGAAGCTTTATGCGATCGAGAATGGCGTAGTTATTGATAAACTTTCAAAAGACGCTACAACTCTTGTTAGAGCAGACGGAACAAAGCTACAACCTGGTGATATAATTCAGTACACCACAAACGCTCGTGGCGAAATAGATAAAGTAACAGTTCTATTCGACGGACGTGACAAGGCTAATGTAGCAAAAGAATTAGACACTAAGATTGCAGGAACAGAGATGGAAACTGTTTTAGGTAAAGTAACTAAGAAGTTTGCAACATCAATCAACGTAACAGCAAGCAATATGACAGAAACAAACTTCGATATTACTAATGCTAAGGTTTATAACTATGACTTTACAAAGACTGTTGGAACACAGGTTAGCGTTGTAGACGCAAGCCAAATCCAGAAATATGACAGTGCAGACGCTCGTAAGGTATTTATCAGAATATTCAAGGGCGAAGTTAAAGAAGTAGTTATCATAAAAGAATAATACAGAACACCTCCTGTATTAGCAGTAAATTTAACACCCCCTCGACCTGAGGGGGTGTATTTTTATATGTAACGTTACATATAATATAATCTAAAGTATTGCATATGTATATGCATTGTGTTATATTATTAGTGAGGTGATTAAAAATGGCTAAAACAGCAGTGTTGAATGTTAGAATTGACCCAAAAGTCAAAGCAGAGGCAGAAAAATTATATTCTCAGTTTGGAATTACCGTAACCGACGCTATAAATATGTTTTTATACCAATCAATAAATGAGGGTGGACTTCCTTTTGAACTTAAAAAGCACATTCCTAATTCAGAAACCTTATCGGCAATGAGAGAATCAGAGGAAATTGCTAAAAATGGTGGCAGGTTTGATAATGTTGATGAAATGTTCAAGGAAATGGGGATATAATGCTAAAACTTGATTTTACCACTAATTTCAAAAAGGATTTAATTTTAGCTAAAAAGCGTAATTTAGATATTTCTTCACTAAATGAAGTTGTCGGAACTCTTTTGCAAGAAATTCCTTTGGGTGAAAAATATCGTGACCATAAATTAAGTGGTGATTATATTGGTCATAGAGAATGTCATATTAAGCCCGATTGGCTACTGATCTATTATGTTGGAAATAATACCCTTGTGCTTACTCGAACAGGTACGCATTCAGACCTTTTTTGAAATTAGGTTGGTAAGAAAGAATAAGTGGTTGAATATTAATAATATTTTACACCCCCTCGGTAGACGGGGTGTATTTTTTGTGGGTGGAGTATACTTTATTTTAATGCACCCTTAGGGCAAGCCTTCACACATTCATAGCAAAGTATACATTCTGTTCCATTTTTTCTTGAACGCTTATTATCAAGCATATCAACATCCATAGGACATACACTTTTGCACTTTCCACAGTTTATGCAAGATTTTTCATCTAGTGCAATCCGCATAATTGAAAAATAGCTTGCAGGTTTTAGAAATGCAGTTATAGGGCATATATATTTACAAAATGCTCTGTTATCTTTAAGAACAAAGGCAAGGACTATGCCAACTATGTAGTATATGATGTTTCCAATAATAAAGCTTATGTACATAACCCATTCTATATTTTTTATCTTAAAAAGAAATAACGTCGCAATAAAGCAAAAGGATAGTACAAATATAATATACCTAAGCAAGCCCAACTTTTTTATTCTATTGTTTTTTGGAGTTTTGTATGGAAGTAAGTCAAGCACTGCCGCAGTCCAACAGGCGTATCCACACCAACCTCTACCGAATATGAATGGTCCAGCAATTTTGGCGACCATATAATGAATAACCGCCGCTTGAAATACACCTAAAAATAAGAAATACCAAAAACCCTCTATTTGCATATTTTCGTGCATTATACAACCTAAAAATACAAGCATATAAAATCCAACACCAATTTGAACTATATTGCGTGCATATTTATTGTTTTTCTGCATTAGGTAAACTCCAAGGGATAAGAAAATACCTATATATGAAAAATTAAAAAGGTAAAAAAAGGTGTTAAACGTAAGCCATAGCGTAGCTCCTATTCCTATAAATAATGCTAATATATAGATTGGAAATAATTTATTTTTCATTTAGCAATCCTCCAAATTATTTTAAATATAAGCAATTAGCTTTTAATGATATTATATGATTTGATTTATTTAAAGTCAACAAGTTTGTCAAGTGAACATATAATTCTTAATCAGTTTTCCCCTCAACCCAATACTTGACAATCCCCTATAAAAAATATACAATATAGGTTAGTTTACTATTATAATTAGGAAGTGAAAATAATGCAGAAGTTAGGTTTGAATGAAATTAGGGAACGATATTTAGCATTTTTTGAAAGTAAGGGGCATTTAAGGCTTCCAAGCTTTCCGCTTGTGCCTCAAAATGATGCATCATTGTTGCTTGTAAATGCAGGAATGGCACCACTTAAGCCATATTTTACAGGCAAGGAGGTTCCGCCCTCAAAGCGTGTTACCACCTGCCAAAAGTGTATTCGTACACCAGATATTGAGCGTGTGGGCAAAACTGCTCGTCATGGCACATACTTTGAAATGCTCGGCAATTTTAGCTTTGGCGATTATTTCAAGAATGAGGCGACAGCGTGGGCGTGGGAGTTTATCACAAAGGAAATGGAAATGCCGATTGACCGTTTGTGGGTTAGTATATACGAAGAGGACGACGAGGCAGGCGAGATATGGGTTAATAATGTTGGCGTTGCTGCTGACCGTATTGTACGCCTCGGCAAGGCTGATAATTTTTGGGAAATAGGGACAGGCCCTTGTGGACCTTGCTCTGAAATATATTATGACCGTGGCGAGGAAGCTGGTTGTGGTAGCCCTGACTGTGCAGTTGGTTGCGATTGTGACCGTTTTGTTGAGTTTTGGAACTTAGTTTTCACACAGTTTGACAAGGACGATAAGGGTAATTATAATCGCCTTGCAAAGCCAAACATTGATACTGGTATGGGAATGGAGCGCCTTGCAGCAATAATGCAGGGAGTTAATAACCTGTTCGAGGTTGATACTGTTAGAAATATTATGCTACACGTTTGCAAATTAGCAGGGATAAACTATGGTGATGATATTGCAAAGGACGTTTCACTAAGAGTTATAACTGACCATATTCGTGGCACAACCTTTATGATTTGCGATGGAGTTTTGCCATCTAACGAGGGTAGGGGGTATGTACTTCGTAGGCTTATTAGGCGTGCGGCAAGGCATGGCAAAATTATCGGCATAAAGGAAACATTTTTGCACAAGGTTGTTGAAACTGTTATAGCTGAAAATAGCGTTGCATATCCTGAGCTCTTGCAAAAGGCTGATTACATTAAAAAGGTAGTTCGTATAGAGGAAGAAAATTTTGATAAAACAATAGACCAAGGGCTTGCAATATTGAATGATTATATTGCACAGGTTAAGGCTGATTCTAAAAATATCCTTTGTGGTGAAAACGCATTTAAGCTATATGATACCTATGGTTTCCCAATTGATTTAACACTTGAAATTGCAACCGAGAATAAGATTGACGTTGATATTGATGGGTTTAATTCATTAATGAATGAACAGCGTGAGCGTGCAAGGTCGGCTCGTAGTGAGGGAAATAGCGCAGGCTGGGACGATGGAATTTACAGTAAATTAGACAAAACTCCAACTGAATTTGTGGGTTATGCAGAAAACGAATGTGAGGCAAAGGTTATTGCAATAGTAAAAGATAATGAGCTTATAGAGAATGCCCAGCAGGGCGATGATGTTGTAATTCTGCTTGATAAAACTGTGTTTTATGGCGAAAGTGGTGGACAAGTAGGCGATATTGGTCAGCTTGTTGGAACTTGCATTATAGATGTTGCAGGAACACAAAAATTAGCAGATGGCAAAATTCTTCACAAGGCAACAATCAAAAGTGGAGTATTAGAGGCTGGCGAGGCTTTAACTGCTAAAATAGATGTAAAAAATAGACGTAGTATTGCAAGTAACCATAGCGCAACTCACCTTTTGCAAAAAGCTCTTAAAGACACATTAGGCTCTCACGTTTCGCAAAGTGGCTCGCTTGTAACTGCTAACCGTTTGCGTTTTGATTTTACGCATTTTTCAGCAATGACAAATGATGAACTTCTTGAGGTTGAAAATGCAGTAAACGAGCAAATTTTGAATTCACTCCTTGTTATAGTAGCTAACAAATGTATTGCCGAGGCAAAAGCGATGGGCGCAATGGCATTATTTGGTGAGAAATATGGCGAGGTAGTTCGAGTGGTTAAAATGGGTGATTATAGCTTAGAGCTTTGTGGTGGTTGCCATGTTGAAAGCACAGCGCAGGTTGGGTTATTTAAAATAGTAAGTGAAAGTGGCGTTGCAGCAGGGGTTAGACGTATTGAGGCTGTAACTGGAATTTCACTTCTACAATTGATGCGTAGCGAGGAAGCACAAATAAACGAGGTTGCAGGAGTTTTAAAAACAACCCCACAGGAAATAACTCGCAGAGCAGAGGGGTATGTTTCTGACCTTAAAAATGCCCAAAGAGAAATTGAGGCGCTAAAGGGCAAGCTTGCAGGAGGCTCGATTGATGGGCTTATTGAGGGTGCAATAACTGTTGGAATTACAAGCATTGTGGTTGCAAAAATGAACGACTTAGATATATCAGGGCTTCAAGCATTAGGTGATAAGCTTCGTGATAAATTAGCAAATTCTATTGTTGTGCTTGCAACAACAAAGGACGATAAAATTAACTTTATAGCAATGGCAACCAAACAGGCAGTTGCACTTGGCGCACATTCTGGCAACATTGTTCGTGAGGTTGCAAAAATTGCAGGCGGTGGCGGTGGCGGTAAGCCAGACAGCGCACAGGCAGGTGGAAAAGATATTACTAAGGTTGACGAAGCGTTGAAATCAGTAATTGCTATCGTTACGGAACAGCTTAAATAGGGGGTAAATCTATGGATTGTATCTTTTGTAAGATTGCAAAGGGCGAAATACCGAGCAAAATAGCCTATGAGGACGAAAAAGTTTTTGCGTTTTATGATATAGAGCCAAAAGCACCAACACATATTTTGATTATTCCAAAGGTGCATATAAATTCAGCATTTGAAATAGATAGCACTAATTCTGATATAATAGCGCATATTTTCAAGGTGTCAGCAGAAATAGCAAAATCAGAAGGCATAGCAAATAGTGGTTACAGAATAGTAACTAATATAGGAAAAGATGGTGGGCAATCGGTTTCACATTTGCATTTTCATATCTTAGGTGGAAGGTCACTACAATGGCCACCAGGTTGATTAAAGGAGCATAATAAATGGCACGAGTACCTAAAAATGTGCCCACAAAAGCAAAGCGTGGGTATGTAAAAAAACGAAATAAGCCTGTCAATTACGAGGTTATAAGCATAATCGTAATTGCACTTAGCCTTTTCATAGGATTAAGCTTTTTCACCACCGCAACAGGAAATGTTGGGGACGCTGTGAAAAACATAACTATGGGACTTTTTGGCTTGCCTGCATATTTACTGTGCTTTGTAATTCTTGGCGCTGGTGTGCATTTTATAATTAAAAGAGATATACATAAACACGCATATAAATATTGGCTTTGTGGGCTTCTTGTAATAGTTATGAGTGTGCTGTGGCACATTATAAATAAAACAAGTGGTGATTACTGGCTACTTGGGCAACAAGGCACAGGTGGGGGGGTTATTGGTGGAATTATTACCGACCCTATTTTGCCACTACTCGGCTTTGTGGGTAGCATAATTATTATGTCTGCAATATTTCTTGTTCTATTAATTGTAATTTTTGAGGTATCGTTAATAAAAATATTCTCGTTCCTGTGGATGCATATTAAAGATAAATTTGCAGAGGACGGAGAATATGAAGATGAGGAAGAAGTTGCAGTTCCTGAAAATATGCCTCCTCGAATGCAGGAGCAAATGAAAAAATTAAAGCAACAAATATTTGACTTTGAAAAAGAATTTGGCGACTTGCCAGAAAAGAAGAAAAAAGAAGTTCAGCAAGAGGTTGTTACAGCTGTACAGACAGAGGTTCAAGCAACGCAAGAGCCAGATGCAGGTGCAATTCAACAGGCAATTGAGGTTGCAACCGAGGTTGCGCTACTGCCAAAGAAAAAGCGCCGTGAGGAGCCAGAGCAGGTTGAAATAGATATAGTAAATGAACATATTGATTATAATTTCCCCCCACTTAGCCTACTTAGAGAGTCAGAAAAGCCATCTCCATACGCCGAGGAGGCGTTAGAGCGTACAGCTAAAAAGCTTATAGACACGCTAAAATCCTTTGGTGTTGAGGCAAAAATTGTGGATTATAGCAGAGGACCAACCATAACACGTTATGAATTACAACCAAACGCAGGGGTTAAAATAAGCAAAATAACAAGCCTTGCAGACGATATTGCCCTAAACCTTGCGGCAGTTGGCATAAGGATTGAGCCTATTGCTGGTAAAACTGCAATCGGCATTGAAGTGCCTAACGAAATATTAAGCGCTGTTAACGTAAGAGAGGTTATCGGTAGCCCTGAATTCGTGAATTTCCAAAGCAAGCTTACCTTTTCACTTGGTAAGGATATTGCAGGAAAGCCTGTTGTTGCAGATATTGCAAGAATGCCTCATTTACTTATTGCAGGCTCGACTGGCTCAGGTAAATCAGTATGTATTAACACATTAATAACAAGTATTTTATACAAAGCAACACCAAACGAGGTTAAGCTTGTAATGGTTGATCCAAAGGTGGTTGAGCTTGGTGTATATAATGGAATTCCACATCTTTTAATTCCAGTTGTTACCGACCCACGTAAAGCCGCAGGTGCATTGCAATGGGCAGTTAACGAAATGACAAATAGATACAAGCTTTTTGCAGATAATAATGCACGAGATTTAAAGGGCTATAATGCTTTCGCAAGGGAAAATGGCTCGGAGGAATTGCCACAAATAGTTATAATTATAGACGAGCTTGCAGATTTGATGATGGTAGCACCGAATGACGTGGAGGACAGTATTTGTCGCTTAGCGCAGATGGCTCGTGCGGCTGGTATGCACCTTGTTATCGCAACGCAACGTCCGTCAGTTGACGTTATTACAGGTATTATTAAGGCGAATATTCCGTCACGAATTGCATTTGCTGTGTCTTCGTATGTTGATAGTAAGACAATTCTTGATATGGGTGGCGCAGAAAAGCTACTTGGTAGGGGCGATATGCTTTACTACCCAATCGGTGCATCAAAGCCAGTTCGTTTGCAGGGTGCTTTTGTTACAGATAAAGAAGTAGAAAATATTGTTGCGTTTGTAAAAGGGCAAAATGAGGCAGAATATAACCAAGATGTTATCGAGCAAATCGAAAACGCAGGCGAGCGCCAAGTTACAAATGAAGATAGAGGTGGTGAGGCAGACGAGCTATTGCCACAGGCTATTGAAATGGCAATGGAGGCAGGACAAGCCGCTGTTGCTATGTATCAGCGCCGTTTAAAGGTTGGGTATCAACGTGCCGCCCGAATTATTGACCAAATGGAGGAGCGGGGAATAATAGGTAAATTCGAGGGCACAAAGCCACGAGAAGTGCTTATAACCCGTGCAGAGTGGAACGAAATGCAGATGAATACGGATATAACTTCACGTTCGACAGAGGAGTAAAATGGAAAATAAATTTTTGCCAATATCAAAAGAAGATATGGAACAAATGGGGATAAAACAGCTTGATTTTGTTTATGTGGTTGGCGATGCGTATGTTGACCACCCTTCTTTTGGGCATGCAGTAATTTCAAGAGTGCTACAAGATGCAGGTTTTACAGTTGGTATAATTGCACAGCCAGATTGGCGTGATACTACTGGCTTTAAAATTTTAGGCAGACCAAAGCTTGGCGTAATTGTTAGCGCAGGAAATATAGATAGTATGGTTAACCATTATACAGCGGCGAAAAAGACCAGAAGTGAAGATTTGTACGCCGCAGGGGGCAAAGCAGGGAGCAGACCAGACAGAGCAACAATAGTTTATTGCAACCGTGTGCGTGAGGCTTTTGGTGATATTCCTCTTATAATTGGTGGTGTGGAGGCAAGCTTAAGGCGCTTCGCACATTATGATTATTGGGACGATAAGGTTAGGCGCTCAATTTTATTTGATGCAAGGGCAGATATGCTAATTTACGGTATGGGTGAGCATCAAATAGTCGAAATTGCTAACCGTTTGAAAAATGGAGATAAAATTAAATCAATCACAGATATAATGGGAACAGCATATATTACAACCGAAAAGCCAGAAAAATGTGTGGAAATTCCAACATTTGAGGCTGTGCGTGATAATAATATAGAGTATGCAGTATCCTGCAAAATGCAGTATGAAAACCAATCAATTTGTGCTCAAAAGCATTTTGATAAATGGCTTGTGGTGAACCCTCCAAGCGTGCAATTAACCACGCAGGAGCTTGACAAGGTCTATTCCCTGCCATACACAAGGAATTATCACCCCTCGTATATTGAAAAGGGTGGAGTGCCTGCAATTGAGGAAGTGAAGTTCAGCATAACCTCTGCAAGAGGGTGCTTTGGTGCGTGCACATTTTGCGCATTATCATTTCACCAAGGCAGAATTGTGACCTCTCGTAGCCATAATTCTATAATTGCCGAGGCAAAAAGAATGATTTGGGAGCCTGATTTCAAAGGCTACATTAACGACGTTGGAGGGCCAACAGCAAATTTCCGCACAGGACCTTGCGATAAAAAGGTTGCGTGTGCTGACAGACAATGCCTATATCCAACACCGTGCAAAAACTTGAAAATTGACCATAAGGATTACCTCTCACTGCTTAGGAAATTGCGCCAGTTAGACAAGGTGAAAAAGGTCTTTGTTCGCTCTGGAATACGTTATGATTATATGATTTATGATAAGGACGATACATTTTTTAAAGAGCTGTGCGAACACCATGTTAGTGGGCAATTAAAGGTTGCGCCAGAGCATATTTCTGATAATGTTCTGCGTTTAATGGGCAAGCCCTCGAAAGAGGTTTATAATAAATTTAGTGGCAAGTTTTATGATATAAATAAAAAATTAGGTAAAAAGCAGTTTATTGTGCCATATTTAATGTCGTCGCACCCTGGTAGTACTTTAAATGATGCAATAATGCTTGCAGAATACCTTAGAGATAACAAGCTAAACCCAGAACAGGTGCAGGATTTTTACCCAACCCCAGGCACGCTTGCAACCTGTATGTATCACACAGGGATTGACCCTCGCACAATGGAAGAGGTGTATGTTCCTAAAACGTATGAGGAAAAGCAAATGCAAAGGGCACTTTTACAATATAGAAAGCCACAAAATTATAATTTGGTTTTTAAAGCACTTAATTTGGCAGAAAGGCAAGATTTAATAGGCTTTTCACTCAATTGCTTGATACGACCAAAAAAAGGAGAGAATTCAAATGGCAAAGATTTTAGACGGGAAAGCAGTGTCCCAAAGAATAAGGAACGAGCTAAAAGTAGAGGTAGCAAACCTAAAGCAAAAAGGCACTAATGTTGGGCTTGCTGTTGTTATAGTGGGGGAAGACCCTGCAAGCAGAGTGTATGTAAACTCTAAAAAACGAGCGTGTGAGGAAATTGGAATTTATTCCGAGGAATACGCACTTCCTGCCGAAACATCACAGGAGGAATTACTTAGTTTAGTTGAAAAATTAAATGCAAAAAATGATATAAACGGAATTTTGGTGCAACTTCCCCTGCCAAAGCATATTGACGAGGAAACAGTTTTAAACACAATTTTGCCAAGCAAAGATGTTGACGCTTTTCACCCTGTTAATGTGGGGAAAATTATGATAGGTAATTTTGATTTCCTACCTTGCACACCAGCAGGCGTAATGGAGCTTATAGCCGAAAGTGGAATAGACGTTGCAGGCAAGGAATGTGTCGTAGTTGGCAGAAGTAACATAGTTGGCAAGCCACAAGCAATGCTACTACTTCACAAGCACGGAACAGTTACCATTTGCCATTCGAAAACAAAGGACTTAGCAGAAGTAATTCGTAGGGCAGATATTGTAGTTGCGGCAGTAGGCAGGGCAGAAATGATTACAGGAGATATGATAAAAGAGGGCGCAGTAGTAATAGATGTTGGAATGAATCGCCTCGAAAACGGCAAATTAGTAGGCGATGTAAACTTCGCAGAATGCGCCGAAAAAGCAGCAGCAATAACTCCAGTCCCAGGCGGAGTAGGTCCAATGACAATTGCAATGTTGATGAAGAATACAGTAAAAGCAGCACAGTTGTAGAGTGAAACAGCCAATTGGATTATATCCGATTGGCTTTAATTAAAGTTTTTTTAGCATTATTTATAAAGTTATCACATTTTGTTCTCACTTATATTAAACTCAAACTTTTGAATAGCCGGAATAGGTGTAATTTCATATCGGCATACGTTACCTCGAACATCATAGTAGAAAATAATTAAGGACTCGATTGATATAATCTTATGGTCAATTTTTTTAAAGTCTTTTCTCTCTTTAATAATATCCATATGTTTTTCTATTAAATCATTTGCATTGATGACTTCTATTATATTTTTAGATGTTATGTCAACAAGAATATAATACATGTTATTTACCAAGTAATACCTTAATGATGAATCTTTGTCCAAACTTGTACCCTCTTTAATTCCAGTAACTTCAATTCCTTTCTGAACAACCAAATCTTTGACAACTATTAAATTATTTTGCTTTTTGATATAACTGCTGATATTCCAAAGATTACTATAATGATTTACATAATAGTAATCTTTTAAAAAGCCTCCATAAAAGCTATCTATTGTTGCTGTAATTGAAAAAAACAATATACATGAAACAGCCACAATGCATATAATATTAAACTTACTTTGCCTCATAATTAAGTTTAATATAGTAAATATTAGTACTATTAAAATAATACCAATTGGAATAAAGGTTGGTATAAATTGAACAGTGTATAAGGCAAATGACATCTTCATGTAATAAAAAAAGTAAAAAACCCAAAAAATTATAAAATTTAAGATTATTACTACTGATTTTTTCCTCATAAAGCTCCCTTCTAAAATAACCTATTAAATATAACTACGCAACAAACACCTTAAACTGTCCACGTTGTTTTCGTATATTACCTTTATTCGTTGGATAAACTATCTCTATAACCTTAAAGTCCATCGGTAAAATGTCAATAGCCAAAAAACAATGAATGCTAATAACATACGCAGATATTTTACTCAAAAAGGCGCAAAAAGGGAAGCTCCTATTAAAACCCAGCCAAAATGTTAAAAACT
>Ga0247840_10000521_pt1 | contig 79312 bp, 69 predicted proteins | sample LaCruzMarch2015__FD_192404 | JGI IMG/M metagenome (GOLD analysis project Ga0247840, IMG submission 192404) | Freshwater microbial communities from meromictic Lake La Cruz, Castile-La Mancha, Spain - LaCruzMarch2015_17m | ecosystem: Environmental > Aquatic > Freshwater > Lake | place: Spain... | reverse complement strand
GTTGAAGTTGATGAGCTTCGGATCCCCGTGGATCGTCTCGTTCGTGCGCTGCTCGAAGGGAAGGCGGATGTTCAGCCCGAAGCTCTTTTCCGCCCCGGCGCCCTCCTGGGCGGCACCCATGATCCCGTCACCTCCGCCGGTGATGACCATGAAATCGTGTTCGACCATTTTGTGGGCGAACAGCTTGGCGAGCTTGTATTCCTCGGCCTCAGGCCGTGTGCGGGCGCTTCCGAAGACTGCGATTTTTCTGATTCCATGATATTCCGAGAAGACCTTCGACGCGTAGCGCATTTCCCGCAGCGCGCGGCTCATCAGCTTGAGCTCGGCGATGCTGGCATTGTCGCGTCCGAGCTTGAGGGAGGTTTCCATCAGGTCCGCGATCAGCTCGGCGGATTTTCCGTCGGCGACTTCATCGGCGAGCGCCCGGATTCGTGAGTCGTTTGTCATGGAGCCTGCGAGGTTAATCCAAAATCATACGAGGGTCCAAAAGGAAATCCGCAGCAGCCGGGCCGCATGCAACGTGTCCGTTCTAATAGGTTTCGACCGGGGAGCGTTTGCCGTCTTCCGGGCTGCGTTTCGCGGCGGCTTCCTCTCCGAGCGTGGCGACCCGCAGGTCCCAGATCTCTGAGTCCACCGCCTGGAAGGCTTCGATGGAAAACGGTGTCGGGGCTACCAGCCGGGATTTGCAGCGGGCGACGGATTCCAGCGCGGGAACGAGTTTTTCACCGAGCGGTTCGATGGCGGATTTTGCGGCGGCCGCCATCTCGATCCGGTGGCAGATCATAAGGAAGTCGTTGCCCGCCTCGATACCAAGGCGCATCGTCTCATCGAGGCCGTAGTGGTTAAGGATGGCTCCCATGTCGAGGTCGTCGGTCATCACGAGCCCTTCGAACCCCAGATCCTTGCGGAGAAGGTCGCGGATGATTGCGGGCGAGAGCGAGGCCGGGCGGTTGACCTCGTCGAGCCCGGATATCGCGATGTGCCCGATCATCATGCTGTCCACCGAACGCGCGAAGGCACGGAAGACGGCGAGTTCCTCCGCCTCCATTTCTTCCCGTGAGCGCTCGAGGCGCGGGAGTTCGTGATGAGGGTCGAGGCCGGCCGAGGAATACCCGGGGAAGTGCTTTCCGCAGGAGAGGATTCCGGTGGCGCGGAGGCCCTCGTTGAATGCGCCCGCTTTTGCCATCACCTCGGCGGCCGACCGGCCGTAGCAGCGTCCGCGAAGCGAGTTGTCTGCCTCATCGTCGAAGGAGATGTCGAGCACCGGGCAGAGGTCCATGTTGAACCCGAAAACCCGGAGCAGGCGTCCCGTGATGTCGCCGTGCTTTCTGATCAGGGCGATGTCGTCCCGATCGCGGAGCTGCTGCGCATTCGGCGGCTCGTTGCCGATCAGCTTGAGGCGCGAGACCCGCCCGCCCTCCTGGTCGATCGTAATGACCGGCTCGACATCCGACAGCCCGCGCAGGTCGTCGATCAGCTTGCGAAGCTGGGCGGGCGACTGGATGTTGCGCCCGAACAGAATGAATCCTCCGGGCTGGATTTTCCGGAAGAGGCGCGCTGACTCGGAATCGAGTTCCGGACCCGGCACGCCGACGAGGAGAAGTTGACCTGCATCGCTGGATGGCATAATGCGGGGAAACCAGATTTTCGTTCCCGTGTCCAAATGATTCCACTCCGCAAACTCGGCCTTTACGGCGGCAGCTTCGATCCGGTCCACAACGGACACCTCATTCTCGCCCGCGAGGCGCTCGAGGCGCTCGGGCTCGACCGTGTGCTTTTCATCCCCGCCGGGATCTCCCCCCACAAGCTCGCGCATCCGCCGGTCGATCCCCGGATGCGGTGTGACATGCTAGCCGCCTCGGTCGAGGGTGAACCGGGATTCGGATGGGACGATTGCGAGGTCCGGCGCGCGGGGCCTTCGTTCGCGATCGACACGGTGAGGGAAATGCGCGGCAGGTTTCCCGGCGCGGAAATTTTTTATTTTATCGGCGAAGACAACATTCCCTCGTTGCATACGTGGAAAGACATCGCCGCGCTGCGCGAACTCGCGACATTTGTCGTGTTCTCCCGCGGTGGAATTTCTGCGGACCACGGCTTTCGTGTAATCTCCCGGCGGGTGGATATTTCATCGACCGACATCCGGAATCGCATTGCCAGCGGAATGTCTGTCCGTTACCTTATTCCAGAAGCTGCATGTGCGATAATTTCCCAACACCGACTCTACCGGAATGATTGATTCCGAAATCATCGCCCGCGCCTGCGCCGCGGCGGCTGCCGACAAAAAAGCGGAAAACCTCGTCCTTCTCGACCTGCGGGGCGTCTCGGGATTCACCGACTTTTTCCTGATCTGCTCGGGCTCCTCGGAGCCCCAGCTCAAGGCAATCTCGTCATCGATCCGGGAAAGCGTCCGCGAGCAATTCGGTCAACGTCCGCATGCCGAGGACGGATATCCGGCCAGCCAGTGGGTCGTGCTCGATTACGGGGACGTGATCTGCCACCTTTTCCACGGAGAAAAGCGAGGGTTCTACGACCTCGAAAGCCTCTGGAGCGACGCGAAGCGCGTCACCTTGGAGTAGGGTTTCTAACCCCTCTCTTCAGTCAGATGGGAGCGGAATGCCTCCCGCAATTTCAGCGGGTCGGGGATCTTCAACGTGCGCCCGCGCACCGTGATCAGCCCGGCCTCCCGCAGCTTGGCGAGCGTGCGGGAAAGCGTTTCCTGCCGGGTTCCCAGCTCGCCACTCAGCATCGTTTTTGTCATCCCGATCGCAACCTCAGCCGGCTTGTGCGAGATCGGCTTCGGGCAACGGCGCAGGATCCAGTTCATCAGCCGCGTCTCGGAATCCTTCAAAGTGACGCTCTCCAATGATGAAATCAGCCCGCGCATGTGCTGGCTCATCGAGGCCAGGATCCGCAGGGCGATGTCCGCGCGCTGGCGGAGGATTTGCAGGAATTCCCATTTGGGAACAAGTATGACTTCGCTCTCGCCCACCGACCGGGCGTCGGTCAGGTATCCGGCCTCGTTGACGAGGGAGTTCTCGGCGAACGATTCCCCCTGCCGAAACAGATGGATCACCTGCTCCCGGCCGTCGGCGCCGACGCGATGGACGTTGATGATGCCGCGCCGCACAATGAAAAAGCCATGCGCGGGCTCGCGCTGGCGGAACAGGTATTCGCCTTTGCGATAGGTCTTCAGCAACGAAAACTCCGCGACCATGGCCAGATCGTCGTCTGGAAGCCCGGCGAATACGGGCGTGCGCCGGAGCGAAAAAACAATCGCCGTGTTCCGCAAAGTTTCGTGGGGACTGGACATGAATTTCTTACAATGCCAGAAAACTCCTCAGGAAATCAAGCCTGCGCATTCAAACACGGGCGGGATGGTTAGTGCGAGCGGACGACCGATAGGATGTCTTTGGAGTTTTTGGTGAGCGGGCCGATGTTCCAGAGGAGGAACCCGCCGCGGCCTCGCGGGGCGATGGATTTTTCGAGCGAGAGCTGGGTGGCGATTTGAGAGGCGGGCCAACCGTGCGAGGACATGCGGTCCACGGCGATGCCGGGCCAGATCGGAACGCCTCGGGTGTTGACCTGCGGGCTGCGCCACCAGCGGAGGAGGGAGGAGAAGCTTTGGGGTCCGCCTTCGGCCCAGTAGAGTTGGGGGGCGAGGTAGTCCACCCAGCCTTCCCTCATCCATTTGAGGGGATCGGAGTAAAGCTGATGGTATTGGTCCACGCCGGCTTTGACATCGGCGGGAGCGCCCTTCGTGTAGATGCCGAACGGGCTCACTCCGAAAAGAGCTCCGGGTTTGGTCGAGTGGACGGCTCTGCTGATCGCCTGGATGAGCGAGTGGACGTTGTTCCGCCTCCAGTCGGCCTTCTCGAGCTTTCCTCCGGCGGAACGGTAGGAGACGAAAGTTTTCTCGTCGGGAAACGGATAAACCGCTCCGCTGTCGGTCGGATAGGGGTAAAAATAGTCGTCGAGATGGATCCCCGCGAGGTCGTATCGGGAGAGCAGATCGCGGACGACAGAAACGATGTGCTTCTGGACCTCGGGAGCACCGGGGTCCATCCAGAGCACATTGCCGACCTTGTAGGCGAACTGCGGGAATTTTTTACTGATATGGTTGGCGGTGCGCGGCTGTCCCGCGTTTGCCGCGGCGCGGTAGGGATTCAGCCACGCGTGCACGGCAATGCCTCGCTTCTTCGCCTCGGCGATAAAAAAGGCGAGAGGATCGTATCCAGGCGACCGTCCCTGCGTGCCCGTGAGATAACGGCTCCACGGCTCGATACGGGATTCGTAAAGGGCATCGCTTTCTGGACGGACCTGAAGCAGGACGGCGTTGAGTCCGGCGGCCTTGGCGGCCTCAAGGATCCGGACGGCCTGCGCTTTTTGCGTCTCCGCGGAGAGGCCCGAGCTCGACGGGAAGTTGATGTTGTAAACCGACGAGACCCAGGCCCCCCGGAATTCCGCGTCGGCGGGCGATGCCAGGAGCGCTGAGAGGGCTGCAATGAGGAGGATTTTTTTCATAGTGATCAGTAGATAATGGATTCGGCTGGCGGTTCGGTTTTCTGGACGGAATCGGCGACGATGAGGGCCGTGTGTTTTCCTGCCACCAGCGGAAATGTGACTTTGCCGGTGACTTTCAGCCATGTCATCTCCGGAAAAGCATCCCGCGACTGCACGGCGACCGCTACCGGGCGGGCATCCGCGGCGCAGCACATCACGAACATTTGGACCAGGTTGAACCGGTCCCCATGCGGGTTTCCGGTTCTTGCGGGCAGGAACTGTCCGAGGATCTCCACCGCCTTGTTTTCAAAATCCCCGCGCAGGGTTGGTTCGGACGCGGCGTATAGCAGATCCACTGTTTCCGCCAGGATCTGCCCTTTCTCGTTTTTGGCGAGATAGGGCGAGGGGTCCATCATCACCTCCCCGCCGATCGATCCGTCCTGCTGCGGAAGCGGCGGCTCCACGGGTGGCGAAAATGAGGGTAGCCCGGAAATGTTTTCGATGAGGCCGCGGTTCATGACGGCAACGGAGCCGAACCCGCCCGGTGAGATCAATGCCGCGGCGACCATGGGAATGGTCAGCACCAGAAAGGAGACGGCCTCGCGCACGGGCAGTTCGGGGTGGTGGTGACAGCACCCGCAGGGTTCCTTCCCGCGCGTGAAAAAAACCGCCACCCCAAGAGCCAAGAGCGCGACGCCGGAAAGCAGAAGACCCGGATGGAAGGCCGGGTGCAAATAATCGGCGACACGGCCGGAAAAGTAAAAATACGAGAGGACGGCACCCCAGACCAGAAGGGTTCCTGACTTGAAAAATCTGGTGGTTGCCACGTTCACAGGCCGAGAACTGAAAGTCTCACACAAAGGAGCCCTATCAACACAAAAAGTCCGGCGGCAAGACCGAGGACGAAGCGTTTTGTGAAGACCGCGTTGTAGATGAAGAGCAGCTTCAGATCCATCATCGGGCCGAAGACGAGGAAGGCGAGTTTCGCGGCCCCGGGGAAGGCCACGAAGGTCGCCGCGATGAAAGCGTCCGAGGTGCTGCAGAGCGACAGGAGCCCGGCAAACCCCATCATTGAAGCCACGGCCAGCCAGTCGTTGAGTGCCAGCGGCAAGATGACCTCATGGTTGACCGCCGTGCTGAACAACGAGGAGACAGCCACCCCGGGCACAAAATAGACGGCCACATCCAGAAAATCTTTGACCCCGACATCCATTGCCCCGGCCAGCCGGGCTCCCAATCCGCGGTGCGGCGCGGGCCCGGCATCCGCATCGGGACCGGCCAGAATGCCCGGCTTCAAAACCGCACCGAGAGGCAGATGATGCACGGCGAGCCCTGCGAGGACCGCGACGAAAAATGCAAGGCCAAGCCGGATCGCCGTGAATTCCGCCGCTCCCTGCCCGCGAAACGCTGCATATGTGCTCACCGCGACGATCGGGTTCACGACCGGTGCGGCCAGCATGTAGGCGACCGCATTCGAGACCGGCAGCCCCTTGGCGATCAGCCGCCGGATCACCGGCACGATCCCGCACTCGCACATCGGAAAAATCACCCCCATCGCACCACTCACGCAGATGCCGAAAAACACGTTGCGCGGGAGAAACCGGGTCATGGTTTTTGAGGGAAGGAACTCGTCGATCAGCCCGGAGAGCAGCGTGCCCAGCAGGATGAACGGGATCCCCTCCAGCAGGACGCTCAGGAACGCATAGGAAAAATCCTGCGGGCTGAACGTGAACCATTGCATCGCGGGAACTTGAGCATACCGCGCCACCGGACGCAACTTCCGCATTGTCCCTCAAGCTGCGGCATGGGCAAATAGAGTCATGAGAGTCCTGATCCTTGGTTCAAGGGGGAGATTGGCGGCGGCTTTGGCGCGCGAATGGGCGGCGCGTCACGAAGTCACCGCCCTCTCCCGCGATGACGTTGACGTGGCGGACCCGGTGGCGCTGGAGCGGTGTCTTGCACTCCGAAACTTCGACATCCTTGTCAACGGAACCGGACTGACGAATGTGGACGCTTGCGAGAGCCGCCGCGACGAGGCCCGCGCTGTCAACGCCATGGCCCCGGCCATCATGGCTGCATCAGCAAGGAACTGCGGAGCCGGGTTTATCCACTTCAGCACAGATTATGTTTTCGACGGAAAGAAACAGGAACCCTACACCGAAGACGATCCCCCTCGCCCGCTCGGCTGGTATGGACAGACCAAGCTCGACGGCGAAAATGCAGTGCTTGCGGATTCTCCCTCCCACCACGTTGTCCGGGTCTCCTGGGTCTTTGGTCCGGACAGGCCCGGCTTTGTGGACCAGATCGTGCAGCGTGCCCAAGAGACGTCGGATGTGTCCGCGATCGCGGACAAATTTTCCTCGCCGACCTATGCGTGCGATGCGGCGGGCTGGATCGAGCCGCTTTTCGATCGCTCATATCCCGGCGGGCTCTACCACGCCTGCAACAGCGGGAGTTGTTCGTGGCAGGAATACGGCGAGTGGGCGCTTGAGTGCGCGAGGGACGCAGGGATGCCTGTCAAAACCACAAAGCTTCGCGCTCAATCCCTTCAGGACATGAAAAGTTTTACAGCGCCGCGTCCGGTCCATAGCATCCTGAGCACCGAGAAGCTCACCCGGATGACCGGCATCAGGCCCAGGCACTGGCGTGAAGCTCTCCGGGAATATTATGCATCGATTCCACCTGCCCGCTGACATCTGGGAAACCGCGACACTGCCGCCCGGCGAGTCGCACCATTGCGTAAACGTCCTGCGTTTAGGACCCGACGAACGGGTGACCGTTTTCGACGGAGCCGGACGCGAGGCATCCGCAAAGATTGTGTCCGCCGATTCAAAAGCGGTCGTCCTGAAGTTGTCCGCCGTGACGAAGACCCCGTCCCCGCCGTGTGCCATCACCCTCGCGCAGGCGGTTCCCAAAGGGAAAAACATGGACCTCATCGTCCAGAAGGCCGTCGAGCTTGGCGCGGCTGCCATCGCCCCGCTCCTTTCCGACCGGACGGTGGTGCAGCTTGATGCGGGCGAGTTGGAAAAGAAGCGTGAGAAGTGGCAGGAGACCGCGCTTGAGGCATGCAAACAATGCGGCCGGAACCACCTTCCCCCCGTCGAGACTCCCTGCCCGCCGAAAGATTTTTTTGAGCGCTCGGAACGATCAGAGCTCATGCTCATCGCCTCGCTCCAGCCAGATGCCCGCCCGATCAAGTCCGTGATTGGCGAGTTCGTTTCGGCCCACTCCCGCCTGCCACGCAGCGCCACCGTGCTCGTCGGGCCGGAAGGCGATTTCACACCCGCCGAGATCGCTCTCGCCAAAAGCCACGGATTCTTTCCCGTGACGCTCGGCCCGATCATCCTCCGCACCGAGACAGCCGCTATCTACTGCCTCAGTGTCCTCGGCCACGAACTCTTCTCTCCGACAAATCCTTGATGCGGCCGCATCAAAGATTCGTATTCCCGATTCATGAAAACGATCGCTTATCTCGGTCCTGAGGGAACATTCTCGGATATTCTGGCGAGGCAGAGGTTCGGAAAATCATCGAACTATCTCGGATGCGCGACAATCGAGGGGGTCTTCGAGCGCGTAATGGGAGGCGAAGCCGCTCTCGGGCTTGTTCCGGTGGAGAATTCCTCCGGCGGCACGGTTTACGATACCGTGGACCTCTTGATCCGGCACGCGGGGAAGGTTTCGATCCGGGAGGAACTGGCTCTCGACATCCGGATCGCACTTCTTGGAAGACCGGGCAAACCAGTGCGGACGATTTTTTCGCATTTTATCCAGATCAAGCATCACGCCGACTGGCTGAAGGAACACCATCCGAAGGCAAAGCTTGTGCCGGTTGCCAGCACGGCGATCGCCGCGCACCGCGCCGCCGGAACCCGCAACGCCGCAGCGCTCGCATCGCCCGGAACCGCCTCGCTCTACGGGCTGGACGTGCTCGAATTTCCCGCAGGCGGCGAACCGGTCAACGTCACGAACTTTTTTGTCATCGCGCGCAGGCCTGCATCGCCCCGAAGGCCCGACCGCACTGCGCTGATCGCTGCCCTTCGCAACGAGTGCGGGAGCTTACACAAATTTCTCGGTCCGTTCTCCCGCGAGCGGGTGAGCCTGACCCGCATCGTCTCCCGTCCGGTGCCCGGACAGCCCCAGACGTATGTATTTTATATCGAGATCGAGGGGGGGCCGGAATCGCCGGAGGTCGCTCGTGCGCTCGCGAGAGCCGGCAGGATGACCCGCTCGCTGGTCAGCCTCGGCACGTTCCCGCTCGGACGAAGGTTTTGTTCCTGACTTGTCAAAAGCCCCGTGGTTTGCGAATCACAGCGGTATGAAAATCCGCGCGCTGATTTCTGTCCTTCCTCTACTGCTTCCGTTGATTCTTTCCGCCGAGGAAACAACCATCACGGTGAAAAAGAGCGACTCGACGAGCGTCTTCATGCAGCCTTTCGGGGGAGCCGAAGGTTCGGCTGCCGCGAAGGTCGTGCAGAACGACCTCGATCTCTCCGGGCTTTTTTCGCTGAGCCCCGCCGCGAGGGCGAGCTACACCATCACCGGAACGGCCGGCGGCGGCAGCCTGCAGGGGACGGTGACAGACAGCGGCGGCGGAGTCGTGCTGCGCAAGACCTACTCCGGAAACACCCGCTCTGCGGCGCATGAGTTCTCGGACGACATCGTGGAAACCATCACCGGCAAAAAGGGGATCGCTTCCTCGAAGATCGCATTCGTCGCATCCCGGACCGGCCGGAAGGAAATCTACACCGCCGACTACGATGGCGCGAACGTGAAGCAGTTGACCAGCGACGGCTCGATCAGTGTCGCGCCAGCCATCACGCCGGATGGCTCGAAACTCGCCTACACCGGCTACCAGAGCGGCTACGCCGACATCTATCTGGTCGATCTCGCCAGCGGTTCGCGAAACCGGATCATCAAATTTCCCGGCACGAATTCCGGGGCCGCGTTTTCGCCGGATGGCGGCCGCATCGCCTGTTCGATCAGCAAGGACGGAAACCCCGAACTATATGTTATGGGGGCTGGCGGATCCGGAGCCCACCGGCTGACGAAGACCAAAGGCGTGGAGTCCTCGCCGTCCTGGTCTCCGGACGGCGGTGAGATCGTTTATTCTTCCGACGAGCGGGGCGGCCCCCAGCTTTTCCGCATCAGTTCCGGAGGTGGCAGCGGGCGGTTGATCTCCACAGGTTACGGTTACTGCACCGAGCCGTGCTGGTCGCCCGACGGCACAAAAATTGCCTTCACGATCCGGCAGGGTGGGTTCTCGATCGCGATCCTGGACCTGTCATCGGGAGCCACCCGGATCGTTGCATCCGGCGAGGACCCCGTCTGGGGGGCGGACTCTCGCCACCTCATCTACAGCAGCGGATCATCGCTGGTTCTTCTGGATACCGTGAAAGGCCGTCCTGTGCCGGTCGTCTCCGGGTTGGGAAAAGTCAGCGAACCCAGTTGGTCGCGTTAGTGCGCCCGGCGGCTTTGCAGACCATCCGGATTCTGGCAGGCAAAATGCTTTCTGCGGTTTCCGGTGACATTTGAATGTGACGAAGATTTTACGATTGGAAGTTCGCAGGGGGGATTCCGCTGTGGAGACTTGCGTTTCAGGACGATGAGGATTCTCTACTTCGCGCTGTTGGTTTTGTTGGGAATGGTGTCCGGCTGTTCCAAGCCCCCCGCTCCCAAGCCTGACGTGATCATCCTCCACAGCGGGCGGATGCGCGGGAACGTTTACCCGCTGAGTTTGCAGGCCCTTGCGCCGCTTCAGCATTACCCTTATCTGGCCGGCTACATCCGCAAGGTCCGCGCCGAGGCCGCCGCTTGCGGCGCGCAGGTTTTTGTCGTCGATCTCGGTGACAGCCTGGGAGGTTCGTTTGCCGCCCATGTGACCGGCAGTCAGAACATGACCGCGTTTTTTAATGAAACCGGATATGATGCGGTTTTTCTTAGCAATCTTGATGCGACGGTGCCGGAGGCGGCAATCAAGGAGTTGAAGTGCAAAGTTCTCAACCCATTCGAACGGGCAACAGGATCTTCCGATCCCGGTGGTGCAGCGGGAGCTGTCGTTACCAAAGGGAAGACTCCGCTCTTTTTGCTTTCGAATTTCTATGGCGAGGTGGACCCCGGCGATCATCCAGAGCGGTTTCCAACCCGCTTCGGCGCCTGGGAGAACGGCGTGCTTCCCGTGCGCGATTATGCAAAAGTGCTACGTGGTCTGGGGGAACGCCCGGAGGGCGCGCTGACAGTTTTCGGATGGATGAAGTTCGAGCCTGCGGAGGCGCCTCCGGCGGAATTTCTGGAGCAGCTCAAAGCGCTCGGGATCGATGCAATCCTAGCCCACAGGATCTACGCAAAAGATGAGCGGGAGGCGTGGCAGTCGAACGGCTTCGTGGATTGGACGCCGCCGGTTTCCCTGAACATCCTGCGGAACAATGGCGGCTTTGCGCTCGCCCGGCTCGACCTCGCCCGCGAAGGCAGCCATTGGCGGGTTCTCCGTCACGAGTTGCTCCCGATGACTGCCAACGTCGCCCCCTCCGACCCGGCCGTGGTATCCGTAATCGAGAAATTCTCCAGGGAGATCGCGGCAGCAGACACCCCTGTGCTGGAACTCGAGGCCCCTGTTGACGCTGGAAAAATTCTGAAGATTTACATGGCCGCGCTGGCGACGATTCCCGGCACCGATGCGGTCGCGTATTCCGGCGAGTCGATCCGATCCGACTGGCCCTCCGGGTTGTTGCACGCGAGCGGAATTTTCTACAGTCTGCCCTGGGCGACCGGCCTCGCTCAGATCCACATGACGCCAAGCCAACTGGCCGCTCTCGCCAGGTCCGGTCTCGTCAGGGTCGCAGCGAAAGTCGCGGCTGAGAGCGATGGCATCACTCTGACCACGTCGCGATATTTTGCGGATCTCATCGCCCGCGAGCCGGAAATGGGGGGAATCGTCATCACCGATCTTCCCCAAAAATCGGAGTTCGATTATTTTCTCCAGTATCTGCGCTCAAATCCCGGCGCGATTTCAGCCGGCTTTCCCGATGGATGGACAGAATCGCCATGAGTGGCTCACATGTTCCGTCGCAGGGTCTCGTCCGGATTGTCGCCGGAACGGTCGTTCTGGTTGCGCTTGCCGCAACATTCATCGCGATTCTTGGCGGGCAGAAAACCAGAAGCGAATCCGCCGCCACAGCCCGCAACCTCCAGCAATGGGGGATCGCGTTGAATCTTTACCTTATTGAGAACGGCAACCAACTTCCCGAAGTCGGCAGGACACCGGTGGCAGATCCACAGCCGAAGGCCTGGTTCAACGCGCTGCCTCCCTACATCTCCGAAACCCCTCTGGCGGGGCTTCCGCCCGGCGAACGCCCGCGGCCAGGCGTTCCCTCCCTCTGGATCCGCTCTGGAACGAAGCCGGTCAAAGTTTGGGATCCCGAGGTCTACTATTTCAACTATGGAATGAATGCATCCCTCCAACCCGACCCCGGGATGCGCAGTTTCCGGATCTACGAGATCAACTTTCCTGCCAATGTCGTATTTCTCGCCCCGATCGACGACTACTCCCCGGCAGCCGTCCCCTCCAATGTGGTTTTTTCAAAAGGCCGGGATGCCGCGGCCCATATCCTTTTCTGCGACGGCCACGTTCAGGGAGTTCCCCGAGTGGCGCTCCTCGCTCCCGCTGCGCTCGCCGCCGCAGCGGCTCAGTCCGGCGTCTCATGGTTTCAACAATGAGAACAGCCTGCAAACCCTCGGCACCCCACGGAGAAGGAAAGGGATTGATCTTGCATGGCCGGCCGTTAATGTCCCAATCAATTTCAGAAAAACGCATGGGAATTATCACACGGTTTGCCGTATTTGCATTGACAGCTTCCGCCTGGACATTGGCCCCGGCTGCGGAAAGCTACCTGATCGTGGACAACCAGACCGGCCATATTCTCGCGTCTGAGAATAAGGACGAGAAACTTCCAGTCGCAAGCCTCACGAAGGTGGCCACCGCGGTTGTCGCGCTCGACTGGGCGAGGGTCAATGACGCCGACCTTTCGACCCACGCCGACATCTCCTCCCGGGCCCTCGCGGCGGGCGGCGTGAATCCGGTGGGGTTTCAGCCCGGCGATCAGGTCAGCCTCCGCGACCTAATCTACAGCGCGCTTCTCGCCTCCGACAATATCGCCGCGACCGCGCTTGCCGAATATGTCGGGGCCAGGCTCCCGAACAGCTCGGACCTTGATCCGGCCGGCAATTTCGTCGCTCACATGAACGCGCTCGCCCGCTCGCTCGGGATGAACCGCACGCTGTTTCTCAACCCGTCGGGATTTGACGGGATGGAGGAGGGAGCCACTCCATACTCCACAGCTGCGGACATGGCTCGCCTGACCCGCTACGCTTACAATGTCTCGGGATTTCCGTTTTACGTCGCCCAGGCCGAACGCCAGATTCAAATCTTTCGCAATGGGGTTCACATGCCTTTCGATCTCCGGAACACGAATGAACTCGTCGGCAGGGATGGGATTGACGGCGTGAAAACCGGCCGCACCCGCCGGGCTGGTGACTGCCTCATCCTCTCGTCCGACCGGTCGCCGGAATCCAAACGCGAAGGGGAAAAGGTCTTTGTCACTCCTCGCCGGATCATCGTCGTCATTCTCCGCTCTCCGGACCGCTTCGGCGAAGGCAACGCACTTCTTCAACAGGGATGGAATCTTTATGATGCCTGGGCGGCGCGAGGCCGGAAAACCCCGAAGTCACAGTCCCTTTAGTCAATTATGGAAAAGAAACGCATTGGTATCCTGACGAGTGGTGGAGATTGTCCCGGGCTGAATGCTGTGCTCCGCGGAGCCAGCCGGGCTGCAGACAAACTCGGGTGGGAGCTCATCGGGTTCAAGGATGGGTTCGAGGGACTTCTGCCGCCAGGCGACTACACGGTGCTCGACCGCCGGGCGACCGCCGGGATCATGCATCTCGGTGGAACGATCCTCGGGACGGTCAACAAGGGCCATTTCGTCGCAAAGGTCGGTGCGGGCGACAAGATGGCCATTCCGCCGGATATCATCGCGAAAGCCCGCCAGACATTTGATGCTCTCGGACTTCATGCGCTTATTACTATCGGAGGGGACGGGTCGCTCTCCACGGCGCTTCAGCTTCATGAAGAAGGGTTCCCGGTTGTTGGTGTCCCGAAGACGATTGACAACGATCTGGAGGCAACCGCGAGAACCTTCGGTTTTGATTCGGCCGTGGCTTGCGTCGCGGACGCGCTCGACCGGCTTCATACGACAGCCACGAGTCACAAGCGTGTCATGGTTCTCGAGGTGATGGGGCGTCATGCCGGGTGGATTGCCTTGCACGGCGGCCTTGCCGGCGGCGCGGACGTAATCCTCATTCCCGAGATTCCCTTTGAATACGAAAAGGTCGCTGCGGAGATCATGCGCCGCGATCGTGAGGGAGCCAAGAGCACAATGATCGTTGTGGCGGAAGGCGCATCCCCGAAGGATGGACGCCAACAACGGCATGCCACAGCCAGCGGCGAACACCGTCTCGGTGGCATCGGCGATATCGTTGGTCGCGAGATGGGCGAACGCACTGGAAAAGAAGTCCGCACATGCATCCTCGGCCATCTCCAGCGAGGGGGAGCTCCCACCACGTTGGATCGGATTCTCGGCACACGATTCGGTGTGAAAGCCGTCCAGTTGATCGCCGACGGAAAATTCGGCTCAATGGTGAGTTACCAAAACTACCTCACATTGGACGTCCCGATCTCTCACGCCGTCCACAAGCTCCGGCGCGTCAGCCCGGATTGCCAGATGGTCGAAACCGCCAGGGCGGTTGAGATATCGTTCGGGGACTAAAGTCTTATGGCCGGCCGGCGCGGGGGGTTAACCCGCGCGATTGCTCCGGACACATCATTTATGAATATGGACATCTCATCACGCCTCCGGGCAGCCATCCGCGACATTCCCGATTTTCCCAAGCCGGGGATTTTGTTCCGCGACATCACCCCGCTCCTGGCTGATCCCGGGCTCTTCCGGGAGGCGGTCGGGGAATTCGCCCGCATCTGCCGCGCGAAGAATGCTGACAAGATTGCCGGCATCGACGCACGCGGCTTCCTTTTTGGTGCGACCGTCGCCTACGAACTCGGGCTTGGTTTTGTTCCGATCCGGAAAAAGGGTAAACTTCCTTTCCACACGATCACCCAATCCTACGATCTCGAATACGGGAGCGCGGAGGTTGAGATCCACACGGACGCATTTCAAAAAGACGAGCGGGTTGCGCTGATCGACGACCTGCTCGCCACCGGCGGAACTGCGGGTGCGGCGATCAAACTGATCCGCCACTCGGGAGCGAATGTGGTGACGGCTGCTTTCCTGATCGAGCTTTCCGCGCTGGGCGGGAGGGCCGCGCTGGATGATGTGCCGGCAGAGGCGATTGTCTCCTACGCCTGATTGTTGAGGGAAACCGAGCCCGGCTTTTCCGCGGCGTAGAGCGTCACGATCCCGAAACACATAGGTTTCGGGGGCCGGCATTGGAAACCGCAGGCATTGAGAAGAGCGGTCATCCCTGCTCCGCGCGGGAACTTTTCAATCGATTCGCCCAGGTATTCATAGGCCTCAGGTCGCCCGGTCGCCCACCCGGCGATCGTGGGCAGCAGGTGATGGAGGTAGATCCGGTAGACAGCGCGCAGCAGCGGATTGGCGGGCAGGGAAAAATCGAGGACCACCAGCAGGCCGCCGGGCCGGAGCACGCGAACCATCTCAAGCAGTGCCTTTTCCCAGGAGGCCATGTTCCGAAGACCGAAGGCCACTGTGACAGAATCGAACGAACCGGTTTCAAACGGAAGGGACAGGCCGTCCGCCTGCACAAGAAACGGCAGGTCTTTCCGGCGTGCTTCCTCCAGCATCGGCAGGCAAAAATCCGCACCCACCACCAGGGCGGACGGGCATGCCTTCCGAAGCGCGATCGCGAGGTCTCCGCTCCCGGTCGCAAGATCGAGAATTTTTGCCGGAGCCGATTCCCTGACCACGCGGGCCACGCAGGATCGCCAGTGAAAGTCCAAACCGCCGCTCAACAGATGGTTCGCAAGGTCATACCGCCCCGCAATCGAGGAAAACGTTCCCCGGACGAACTCGGGGTCTTGCTGGCGAAGCCATCGGGACACAGAAAAGAAATGGTGCTCACGAGAGGACTCGAACCTCCAAGGGTTGCCCCATACGGTCCTGAGCCGTACGCGTCTGCCAGTTCCGCCACGTGAGCGACAGAAAGCAAACTATCCTACGGTCGAGTCTCCAAGTAAACCCGAAAATGCGGGCTGGCGCGCGGGCCTGTTCACCCGATGAGTTCGATCAGTTCCGCTTGGTCCGGGATGGCGGACTCGGAGTCGAGGAGGCCCGAGATCATGGCACGCTTTTTTTCCTGCATGGCGATCACGCGGTGTTCGACCGTGTCGCGGGCGATGAGCTTGATCGAAGTGACGACTTTGGATTGTCCGATCCGGTGCGCCCGGTCGGTCGCCTGCGCCTCGACCGCCGGGTTCCACCAGGGATCGAAATGGATGACCGTGTCTGCCGCGGTGAGGTTGAGCCCGGTGCCGCCAGCCTTCAGGCTGATGAGGAAGACCGGGATCGAGGCATCGGATTGAAATTTTTCGACCACCGCCGCCCGGTCCTTTGTCGAGCCGTCGAGCCGGCAATAGGCGAACCCCGCCCCGTCGAGCGCCGGGCCGATGAGGTCGAGCATGGAGGTGAACTGGCTGAAGACCAGCACCCGGTGCCCGCCGTCCACCGCTTCGCCGATGAGTTCGAGCAGGGCATCCATTTTGGCCGATGAGCCCGACGAATCCGCACCCAAAAGCCGGAGGTCGCAGCAGGCCTGGCGCAGGCGCAGGAGGGCGGTGAAAATCTTGATTTTGGCGCTGCCACCGGACTCGCGGAGTGCGTCGACTTCAGCGCGGGCGGCAATCTGGAGGCGGGTATAGGCATCCTTCTGCGCAGGGGAGAGCTCGACCTCGACAATCTGCTCGATTTTATCCGGGAGGTCTTTGAGGAGGTCCGCTTTTTTCCGGCGGAGCATTCGAGGCCGAACCCGGCGGTTGAGCCGCTCCCAGAGCGGGCCACCCCCGCCATCCAGGAGGGGTTTCTCGTAACGCTCTTGAAAATCTTTCCGGCTCCCCAGATATCCCGGCAGGAGGAAATCGAACAGCGACCAGATGTCGCGCAGGGAATTTTCCAGCGGGGTGCCGGTGAGGATAAACCGCGCATCCGCCTCAAGAGCGCAGGCGGCTTTGGCATTCCGGCTGTCCGGGTTCTTGATGTGCTGGGCCTCGTCGAGGATCACTGTAGAGAAGCGGGTGTTCCGGTAGCGGTCGATGTCGCGCCGGAGCAGCGCGTAGCTGGTGATCGCAACGTCGGCCGATCCGAGGGATTCAAAATGCTTTTCCCGCGAGGGTCCCTCGATGCCAACCACACGGAGGCCCGGTGTGAAATGCTCCGCCTCACGCCGCCAGTTCCATACCAGCGATGACGGGCAGACGACGAGGTGGGGCCCCGGATGGGATTCGATCATGGCCAGGGCTTGAACGGTTTTTCCAAGCCCCATTTCATCGGCGAGGAGGCCCCCGGATTTACCTTTGGCAAGGTGGAGGAGCCAGCGTGCCCCATCGACCTGATACGGCCTGAGCCTTGGTCCGAGCGGGCCGAGAGAAATGTCCGGCAATACCGTTTCCACGGGCTTACCGCTCCAAGCCGCAATGCTTTCCTCAAGGTATTCGCGCTGCACCGGGCGGACCCGGTAAACTCCGCGTTCCTGCGAAGGGTCGCAGTCGCGCAGCACTGCCTCGAGGTCGGCGGCCAGGCCCGAATCCGGCACGGCAAGCCGGCCATCTTTGAGCTTCATGTGCGGGCTGCCGCTCTGCAGGAGCCTCTGAACATCCTGCTGCGTCAGCACGGCGTCGCTGCCTGCGGTGAAATGGACATGAAAGTCGAGCCATCCGTCCTCCTTCTCCCGGATGGCAAAATGCGGTTCGATCCGGACGATGTCGCGGGTCACATGGGTGAAGCGTTCGCCCTCGCGCACATCCCATTTTGCCTTGAGCTTCGGGAGCGTGGCGGCAAAGAACTTCACGACCGATTCCTCCCCGCGCAAGGCCGCCTTCCCCCGCACATCCTCGAATCCGCAGGCCATGAGTTCGCCGATGGCAGCCGCCTCCGCGGCATGGTTGGAAAATCCCGGCCGCGTGTATTGAAATGAGATGTCCGCCTCGAGATGCCGCAGCGATCCCTCGAGGGACAGCATCACCTTCGGGAGTTCGGAAGTGGATGGGACACGCGCAGATTGGGATTGCGACGGCGCAGCGGCGGGTTTTCTTATCTGCGAGGGAGCCAATACTTCCAGCCCGACCGCAATCGAATGAGCGCAGATCATCGCTCGGACCCGCGAATCGCGGCAAGGGCAGAGGTTTTCGATATCGATGGAATTCCGGATCTTCAGTCCCGCTAAAAACGATTTTCCATCCGCGGAGATTTTTCCCCTGAGAACCGGGGGATCGTAAGATGCTTCGGAAACCCGCCCGGCGGCATGCATGGCCCGGGCTTCCTTGAAAGCCGGCCATCCGCACATCGAGACGAGAAATTTCTCCGTCAACTCCATGACGGTTTGTAGCCGGAAAATGGATTTGAGTCAGTGGATATTCGGAGTTGAGCGGAGTGCCCCCGCTCAGGCATGCTGGCGGATGTGATCCGCATCCTTGTTGCCGTCCTGCTCGCTCTGGCGATCATTTTGGCGCAGCTCTTTTACGGCGGGCTGATGCGGACGGTTTTCAGCATCCCTGCATACGGACTTCTTGCGATCTGCGGCGTGCTCGGGATGGCCGCGCTATTTTGGAAGCGGGCAGTTCCCCCGCGCCTTCCCGCGGTTTTTGTGACGCTGCTAGCGGCCGGATACTTTCTCTGGCGGTCGCTGCATTCGCCGGGTCAGGAACTCTCGCTGTTCTACACGTTTCTGATCGCCGCCTGCATCGCCGTTTACTGTCTGTTTGCCTGCGTGCTGACGACTCCGTCCTCGCGCTACGTCTTTTCATGCCTGCTCTTTGCTGCGGCGGTCGTGCAGATCGTGGTGGCCGCAATCCAGTTCACCAACCCGGGGTATTACTGGCCGCTTCCCTGGTTCAGCGAGCAGATCCGGTCGTGGTATCTGAACCCCGGCGCGGTTTATCTGAGGGGTCACGGGCTTTTTCTCAACGGAAACCATCTCGCCTGGTTCCTCAACATCATGGCGTTTCTCGCGTTGGGCATTGCCTGCCTCGGGCGCTGCGCCGTGTGGGCAAAAGTGGTTTTCGCCTACCTGGCGGCCGTCTGCATTGCGGGAACTGTCCTGACGCTGAGCCGTGGCGGGATGATTGGTCTTTGCGTCGGGATGGCCACCTTTCTCATCCTGAGCCTGTTCGCCCTTGGCATCGGGGCGAGGGACAGGCGGCTGGTGATCCTCCTTGTTACCCTCGCGACACTGACGACCGCGCTCGGGGGCGGGTATTTCCTCTTTTACAAGAGCCCCACAGTTCAGGCGCGGTTGAGCCGGATCACCGAAGACACCTACCGCACCACGCTCTGGCCTGCGGCTCTGAGGCAGGCCCAGCTTGAGCCGCTGACAGGAACCGGGGCGGGATCCTTCACCCAGCTCTCCCGCCGTCTGCGCGATTACAACTCCGACTACGACGACACGTTCGCGCACAACGATTGGGCGCAGGTGCTGGCAGACTTCGGCTTCATCGGGCTTGTCCTGCTCGTGGCAGCCTTGCTGGTGAACTGGAAGTCCGGGCTGGATGGGTTTCTGAATGCGCTGCGCCAGCGCATGGCCGTCTCAAGCCGTCCGCAGAGCAACTCCGCGGCATTCACGATGGGTGCCCTGAGCGCACTTGCCGCTGGTTCGGCCCATTCGTTTTTTGATTTCAACATGCAGATCCCGGCGAATGCCCTGCTCGCGGCGGCCTGTGCCGGAATGCTGGCGAACACCGGGGTGTCTTCGGGTTCACACCATGGATGGATTCCGCGGTGGATGGCCGGGTTGACCGCCTGCGTTGCGGGAGTCTTTCTCGGTCTGCTGCTGGAAAAAAATGCGCGCGCGGAATACCTGTCGCTGCGCGCTGAAAACGCGCTGATCCTCAAAGATACTGCGTCTGCGATCGCAGCTGCGGAACTCGGCCTTGAGATTTCTCCGACGCACTCCCGTCTGCGCCGCTTGTTGGGTGAGGCCCTCCTCCAGTCGGCTCCCTCATCGGACCAGCCGCAGAAAACATTTGTCCGGTCGGTCTATTTTCTGCGCCGATCCACGGAATCCGATGCGGAGGAACGATGGAATCAGCTCATGCTCGGGATCGCACTTTCCAGTCTCAGGAAATATGAACCGGCCCGGGTTGCGCACATCGAGGCGATCCGGCTCGATCCGGGCAATCCGGCCGTTCACGAATACTACGCGCTGTTTCTCGAAGGGGCCGGAAAGAAAGCCGAGGCCATGAGGGAGTATGAAGTCAGCCTCGCTTTGCCTGGAACCCAATTTGCAAACCCGCGCCTGCGGGCATTGCGCCAGCAGGCTGCCAAGGCGGCGGCCGGAAAATAAGTGATTACGAAGCCATCCCGCGGGCCTTCTCGAAGCGGGCCAGTGTGCGGGTCTTTCCCAGAACCTCGAACATCTCGTAGAGACCGGGCCCGACTGACCGACCGCTGACAGCGACGCGGGCCGGATGGACCAGTTCGCCCGTCTTTACTCCCATGGCTGCGGCGGTCTCCTTCAATTTCGCCTCGATTGCGGGGTGCGACCATTCGGTGAGTGCAGCCAGTGCAGTGCCGAGCGCCTGAAGGCGGTCGCCAGCACCCAGCTTGGAAAGGCTCTTGGCGACTGCCTCGGGATCGAACGCGTAGTCCTCGGTGAAGAGGAACCCGATCCAATCCGGCACATCGCTCAGGTGTTTGACCTTCGGCTTGACGATGGCGAGCGCGGGGCGCAGGGCCTCCTTTGTGCCATAGGGAACCCCGGCCTTCTCCACGAACGGGAGAGCGAGTTCCTCGAAACGGTCCAGGCTCATGTGGATAAGGTGCTGGCCGTTCAGCCAAAAACATTTGTCGAGGTCGAAGATCGCATTCCTCCGGTTGATGTCGGCCAGATCGAAAAGCGATTGGATTTCGGCGACTCCCAGAATCTCCCGGTTCTCGCCGGGCGACCATCCGAGCAGGCAAAGATAGTTTGCAACTGCTTCGGGCGTATATCCCAGATCCAGAAAATACGTGATGCTCGACCCGCCGTCGCGCTTGCTCAGTTTTTTCCCCTCGTGGTTGAGGATGAGCGGGATGTGGGCGAACTTCGGGGGAGTCGCGCCCAGCGCCTGGTAAAGCTCGACATGTTTCGGCGTGTTCGACAGGTGGTCTTCTCCGCGGATCACATGGGTAAGCTGCATTTCAATGTCGTCCACCACGTTCACGAAATGGAAGATCCACGACCCGTCCGGCCTGCGGATTGTCATGTCCGGATGAGTGGCGGGGTTTGACATGTCGAACTCGATCCGCCCGCAGACGATATCCTCGACGACGACGGTTTTCCGCTGCGAGCGGAAGCGGATCGCTCCGCCGTCCTCGTAGACGTGGCCGCCCGCCTCAAGCCGGGCGAGGTATTTTTCATAGATGGCCGAACGTTCGCTCTGCTGGTAGGGGCCGAACGGCCCGCCCTTGTCCGGACCCTCATCCCAGTCGAGGCCAAGCCAGTTCAGCCCGTCGTAGATGACTTTGTAGGCCTCCGACGTGTTCCGCGCCGCGTCGGTATCCTCGATGCGCAGGATGAATTTTCCGCCGTTCTGGCGGGCATAGAGCCAGTTGAAGAGCGCCGTGCGGGCGCCTCCGACATGAAGAAATCCGGTGGGAGAAGGAGCGAAGCGTGTGCGAACCATCCGCCGAGACAAAGGCATTCCCGCGCGGAACTCAATCGCAATTACATCGCGCCTGCACCGCCTGCCTGCGCGGCGATCTGCCTGAGCAGTGGCCCGAACTCCGCTGCCCACAGGCTCATGAGCGGACGAGCGTCCTCGAAACCCGCCTCACCTGCGGAGCTCACGGAATACGCCCTCGGAGAGAGCCGGAAGTCGTTTGTTCCGGGGATCTGGGTGATGTTCAACCGCACGCGGATCGTCTGCGGGTTGCCAAAGCTGCCCCACATGATGTTCGCAAACTTGCTGGATCCCTTGTCGAAAGAGATGGAGTTCGGGAAATTCACAGGTCCAACCTGGTAGCCTGCGCCCGGGAATACATTCTGCGCCGCCGTCATGATGGCCGAGGGATTCGAGTTGCTGACCGTTACGGAGCCGGGTCCGCCCGATCGCTCGACCGGCGAAACCAGACATCCGGAAACCAGCGAGACAACGATCGCAATGCCAAGGAATGAGAGAAGGGATTTCATTGGACGAATCCCAGCAGAGGAAGCCTTCGAATGCAAGCCAGCAGAGACCCGGAGGAGGATCTATCAGCGGTGTTTTGCAAGCCAGTCTGCGACATCGGAGAGGACCTGATCGCTGTCGTGGTCGTGCCACAACAAGTGGTAGGCGTCCTCGTAAATTTTCAGAGTCTTGTCGGGAGAGGCCAACTTCTCAAACCAGGCGCTGACCTGGGAAACCTTTACAAAGCAATCGTTCCCCGCCGCCAGAACCAGACTGGGAGCAGTGATCCGCGTCGCGATGGCGTGGCTGCTGGATATCAGGTCCCCGAGTTCGGAAAGAAATTTGAGAGTGAAGACACGGATGTAATGGGGTTTCTGGCGCATCGCGTCCTGATACGCGCGGTCCCGGGTTAGCGGCGGGGCGACGGTTTCCCCGTTAACAAACCATGAGGGAAAAAACTTCAGCTTGGGAAACACATGCGCGATCACACGAACCGTTGTGCTCAGCCACCGCGGGACCGGGCGGATCAGCTCCACGACAGGCACGGACAGAATCAATCCTCTGAGGCCTGCCTCCGGGTGGTCGGCCGCAAACGACGCCGACAGAAGAGATCCCATGCTCTCGCCAAAAAGGAACAGTGGCTCACCCGGATGCCGCTCTCGGACCGCCGCAAGAAAATCCGCGATGTCGCGATGCTGGGCGGGCAGATCAAGAAGCATGGCGCGGCGATGGACAACCGGATCCAAACCCTGTCCCCGAAGCTCCATCGCGTAGACGGAATAGTCCTCGAGAAAGTCCGCGGCCGGCCCGAACTGCTCTCCGCTCCCGCTCAGACCGTGGATGCAAACCAGCACCCCTTGGCCAGTTGGTCTGCGCCAGGCAAGAGCCGTCCTGCTTTCCCCGTCTGCTGTTTTCCAATGGAATGGCATTGCTTTTTCTTCTCAGCGTGACTAGCGGGAGGCATGCGCACCTTTCTCGCTGCACTCGCGATATCATTAACCGCCCATGCTGGACAGCTCGATCTGGCGATCGTCCAGTTTCCCGAAGCCAAAACCCCGGAGGAACTCAACGCGGCACTCGCCGGCGTGAAGCTGTCCGACATCACGAATTCCAACCGGACGATGACATCCGAGTCCTACCTCAAAGGTGGATATGTCAGTTTCTCCCAAAGCATCCCTGCGGCGTCCCGCTTCGTCTCGTCCACGCGGATTTCCAATTTCAAAGCGGACGTCAATGGCAGCCTCACCTCCAATCACATCTCCGTCAGGATATCGCTCATCGAGGGGGTGGATGCCGGGCTGCGCCGGTTTGCAAGCCGCTCTTTTGTGGCGGATGCACCGCTTTCTCCTGGACAGCCGCGAGTGCTCGCGATCCGTCAGGTCACCGGGAAAGTTCATTCCGCCGTCAAGGGTCAGGCGACTGTTCAGGAGACGCAATTTTGCGTTGTTATTATAGGTCAGGTGACTCGTTAGCCGGGTTGTGAATAACCTGTGAAGTTCTCCGGTTTTTTCCTGCGAAACACTTTGATCGCGGGCGGAGCAGGAGGCGTGATCCGCCGCATTTGTCCAGCTTTCGGGATGCCTCATCAGCGTGGAACAGGCTTAAATACAGCGAGGAACAGGCCATCCCTCCTCCGGATCCGCTCAGCATGTGGGATTCCACGCACTGCGGGCCGGCAGGTTTCCCGGGCGGGATGTGAATAATCCCGCGTATTCGCGCCGCACCAGCCGGAGATTTGGTTCCAGGTGGAGCGGAGCCTCAAGGGGCATTCCATGAGAAAAGTCAAAAATAAGTTGTCTGACTCAGACAACCCGTTTAAAGGTTTTCGCTCGCTTGTTTTCACTCTCCATGAGCACTAAAGGAAAAATTGTCCAAGTTATCGGTCCCGTTGTGGACGTCGAATTCAACCCGTCCGCCGGTGCGCTGCCAAAAATTTACGACGCGCTGGAAATCACGTTCGAAGCCGGCGGCCAATCGAACCGTCTGACTCTTGAGGTTCAGCAGCATCTCGGTGAAAACTGGGTGCGCTCGATCGCAATGAGTTCCACCGAGGGTCTGACCCGCGGCATGGAGGTGACGAATACCGGCGCTCCCATCTCCGTGCCGGTTGGCGAAGGTGTGCTAGGGCGGATTTTTAATGTCACCGGCGACCCCACGGATGAGCGCGGGCCGGTCAAGTTCGAGAAGAAATACCCGATTCACCGCAAAGCGCCGCCGCTCACCGAGCAGGATACCAAAGCCAAGATCCTTGAGACCGGCATTAAGGTCATCGATCTGATCTGCCCGTTCACCAAGGGAGGAAAGGTCGGCGCGTTCGGCGGAGCCGGTGTCGGCAAGACGGTCGTCATCATGGAGCTCATCAACAACATCGCCAAGGGCCATGGCGGCTACTCGGTGTTTGCCGGAGTGGGCGAGCGCACGCGTGAGGGCAATGACCTTTACGCGGAGATGAGCGAATCCGGAGTCATTGTGCAGGACGATCTCGAGAAATCGAAAGTGGCGCTGGTTTACGGCCAGATGAACGAGCCTCCGGGCGCCCGTCTTCGCGTCGCTCTTACCGCCCTCACGATGGCAGAGTATTTCCGCGATGAGAAAAACCAGGACGTCCTTCTCTTCATCGATAATATTTTCCGGTTTTCACAGGCCGGTTCGGAAGTGTCCGCCCTCCTCGGCCGCACGCCCAGCGCGGTCGGTTACCAGCCGACGCTCGCTGCGGAAATGGGCGACCTGCAGGAACGGATCACTTCGACAACCAAGGGGTCGATTACTTCGTTCCAGGCTGTCTATGTTCCCGCTGACGATCTAACCGATCCGGCTCCGGCGAACACGTTTGCTCACCTCGATTCAACGATCGTGCTCGAACGCTCGATTGCCGAGCTCGGCATCTATCCGGCTGTTGATCCCCTGGCTTCGACTTCGAAGGCCCTCGCGGCGGACATCATCGGTGAGGAGCATTATGCAGTTGCCCGCGGCGTCCAAAACGTGCTTCAGCGCTACAAGGACCTCCAGGACATCATCGCTATTCTTGGGATGGACGAGCTTTCGCCCGATGACAAGCTCACCGTGTATCGGGCCCGCAAAATCCAGCGTTTCCTCTCCCAGCCATTCCATGTGGCGGAGATTTTCACGGGAACCAAGGGCCAATACGTGCCGATCAGCGAAACCATCCGCGGCTTCAAGGAAATCCTAGACGGCAAACACGACGACGTGCCGGAAGGGAACTTCTACATGAAGGGCGGCATCGACATGATCAAAGAGTCTTAAGTTTTAAGTTTCAAGATCCGCATCCGAGTTCTCCATCCTTAAAACTTAAATCTTTCCGCCATGCTCCGTCTCGAAATTGTCACCCCCGAGCAGAAGATCTACTCCGACGATGTCGATTCGGTGGTCATTCCCGGCGTCGAGGGCGAGCTTGGCATTCTTCCGCAGCACGTTCCCCTGATGACCCAGCTTCTGCCGGGTGAACTTCGTGTGCTTAAGGACGGCAAGGAAATGCGCTTGGCGGTCGGCGAAGGGTTCGTCGAGATCAGCTCCGACAAGGTGGCTGTCCTGACCGACATGGCGGTCCAGGAGAGCGACATCGACGAATCCGCGGCCGAGGAAGCGATCCGGCGAGCCGAGGCGGCGATGCGTGATACCAAGATGGATGACGAGGAGTATGCCACGGTCAAAGCCTCTCTTCAGAAATCTCTCGCCCAGATCCGCGTCAAGCGCCGCCGGGTGTAGTCTGCTGCAGAACAGCTCGTCGCTCTCGCGGCACTCGAATGCTCAGGTGCGGTTTTCCGGGAAAAGCCCGATGATGTCGACTTCCGTGGCCTTGCAGATCCCCCGTTCAGTGATCAATCCCGTGACTAGTCTGGCCGGGGTGACGTCGAACCCATAGTTTGCCGCCGGGCTGGATTCCGGAGCAACGAGGACCTCACCGCGCCGCCCATCGATCCACCCGTCGGCGTATTTGACCTCCTCCTGTCCGCGCTGCTCGACGGGGATTTCCGCGAGCCCGTCGCGCATGTTCCAGTCGAATGACGAGGAAGGAAGGGCCACATAAAACGGAATCCCGTTGTCCTGGGCGGCAAGGGCTTTGAGATAGGTTCCGATCTTGTTAGCCACATCGCCCGTACGGGTCGTGCGGTCGGTGCCGACGATCACCATGTCCACAAGGCCGTGCTGCATCAGATGGCCTCCGGTGTTGTCGGCGATGAGCGTGTGAGGGACGCCATGACGCCCGAGCTCCCAGGCAGTCAGTTTGGCTCCCTGGCTTCTCGGGCGCGTCTCATCGACCCACACATGCACGGGAATCCCGCTGTCGTGAGCGGCGTAAACCGGAGCCGTGGCCGATCCGTAATCCACAAACGCGAGCCAACCCGCGTTGCAATGGGTGAGGATGTTCACCGGGGCGCCGGATTTTTTGCGGCTGATTTCTTCGACAAGCGATTTTCCATGCTCGCCGATCCGGCGGCAAAATGCGGCATCCTCGTCCGCGATCTCGCCGGCAGTCCGGAGGGCAATGGCAATTTTTTCGGCCGGCGACGTGGCCTCTGCCATCCTTGCGAGCTGGCGGTCAACCGCCCAAGCCAGGTTAACTGCGGTCGGGCGCGTCGCCTTGAGGCGGTTGGCGCAAGCCAGGACATGTGCATCAAAATCTCCTGTGCCGGCAGCCTCGCGCGCGGCCAGAAGCATCCCATACCCGGCGGTTGCTCCGATCAGTCCTGCCCCACGCACGTGCATGTCGGCAATGGCAACGGCGGCATCCTCGCAGGTCGCCAGATCCTCTGTGACAAATTCATGAGGGAGCAATCTCTGGTCGATGATCGTGACGCGATCATCTTCCATCCAGATCGTCCGATAGTGCTTTCCGTTGATGTTCATTTTTGAAAAGGCGCGATTTATCGTGAGCGGAGGGCGCTGACGCTGGTCAGGATCCCCGCGATCATCGAGTAGGCGACGACGCCGACAAAGAGGGCAACGAGCAGGATGATCGCAGGCTGGATCAGGGTGGTGAGGTGTCCGATGCGCGAGGTCAGCTCCCGGTCATAGCGCCGTGCGGCGCGCTCCAGTGCGGCGGCGATGTCGCCGGTCTGCTCGCCGACCCCGAGGATGTCCATGAGAACCGGTGGGAAAAATCCTACGCGCCGGAGCGCGGAGGCAAGGCTGGTTCCCTCGCCGACCATGGCCGCGACTTTTGCAAGCAGGCCCTGGAGATAGACGTTCGCCGTGGCCGCCAGCATGAGGTTGATCCCATGGAGGAGGGTCACCCCGTTCGAGACGAGCGTGGAGAGGGTCTGCAGCATCTCCGCATAAAATTTTGCGCGGAGGACGGGACCGACGACCGGGATGTCGAGCATCGCACGGTGCCACCACGCCCTGCCGGCCGGAGTTTGGACGGCGGCTCTGATCAGAAGGATAGCTGCACCAATGCAGGCGATGATCGCCCACCACCACTTCCCGCAGAACCCGCTCACCGCGATCAGAATCTGCGTGATCATTGGAAGCTTCTGCCCGGTTTTTCCCAGCAGGACGGAGAGCTGGGGAACAAGGAACGTCAGAAAAATGAACATGAGGACGATTGCCGAGGCGAAGACGATGCTCGGATACATGAGCGAGCTCACGACCCGCTTGCGGAGGTCCTCGATGAGCTCGAGATACGCGCACTGGCGCTTGAGGATCTGGGGCAGCGCCCCTCCCGCCTCCCCGGCGGCCACGAGGTTGCAGTAGAGCGCATCGAATGTTTTTCCGCACTCCCGCAGGGCCTGCGAAAAGCTGACGCCATCACGCACCCGTTGTCGGAGCTTTGCCGCAATCAGCTTGATATCTGATTTCTCTTGCCGCTGCTCGATGACCTTGAGTGCACCTTCGAGCTGCAGCCCCGCTTCCAAAAGCTCGGCAAGTTCCTCGGTAAAGTAGAGGAGTTGGGCCGACGACAGGCGGGTGAGGCCGATATCCCCAGCGGAAGATTTTTTCCCTGCGGCCGGCGCGCCTCCCTCACCCACACTGACCGGCTGAAGGCCCTTTCCGCGGAGAATGCGATAGGCCTCTGCACGGGTTGTTGCCGTGATCACCCCGCTGGTCATCCCGCCCTCCGGCTCGGTCGCTTTGTAGGAAAAGTCAGGCACCCGGTTATTAAGAATGGGAAATGCGAAATGGGAAATGCGAAATCGTGAGCGGATCATCTCTCCGGCACCGGACCGCATCGAGGAGGCATTCGTCCCCTTCCACCGATTGGCGTATGATTCGAAATTCCCGCTGAGGCAGCAGAAAATCTCCTGGCAAGCCTGTGAGGGTGGGAGCGGAGCTGCCCCCGAACACTCTTGGAGCCACGGTGAGCCGCATGCCATCCACCAGATCCAGTTCCGCAAGGGCCCGGAGTAATCTCCCACCGCCTTCGCATACAAGCTGCTTCACCCCGAAATCCGCGCGGAGAATCTGGAGCGCGCCGGAGAGGTCGACGGTTTTTCCGGGGAAGAGGAACAGGTCCGCCCGGCGGGCAACCCCGGCTCTCAGGCGCGCCGGCATGCGGCTTGTGGAAAACACGACCAACGGTGAGGACGAGTAACGGAAAACCTTGCCCTCCAGATCCACCCGGCCGGAATTCGAAACCATCACGCGGAGCGGGACTGCTGGCATGCCACTCGCATTCCGGGCCTCACGGAGATCTTTTGCGGAAAGCCCCATGCTCATGTTATCAGCCTCCACGGTTCCGCGTCCGGCCAGGACAGCATCGGCCGCCGCCCTTGTTTCCTGCAGGCGGCGCTTGTCGGCCCGGGACGTGAACTGCGCGGGCGTGAATGCGCGCGTGCTGATCTTGCCATCCGCAGTGATGGCAAAGTGAGCGAGGACAAACGGCCGCTTCGCGTTGTGCGGGGACCGCGGGGCAGCGGCTGAACTAGGGGAGCTTGACTTCACTTTGAGCGGGCATTTCCGTTTCGGAATTCTCTTCAATTGCCTCGGCAACCTCCGGCGCGTAGTTTTTCAATGCGTTGTGCGCGATCCGGGTGATCCAGATCGTGACAAGAACCGTGATGGCGAGTTCGATCGTGTAGGCGAGCCATGCCCAGGGTCCCTGGTGAAGGCCTCCTTTCGCGGCGCGCCCGATGACCGCACCCCCGTAGGCATAGGCCGCACTGATTGGAAGAAAACCGATCCACGATGCGAAGAGATAGCGGAGCATGGACATGCGGGACAGACCGAATGCGCAACTCACCAAGCTGTGCGGAAGGATCGGGGAAATCCGGGTCAGAATCACCAGTTTCAGACCGTCGTTCATCGCGGCGTGGTCGAGCGCCCGGAATTTCCGGCTTGCTGCAAATTTCCGTGCCATCCACCCGCGGAGGAGGTAGCGCGTGGAGACAAAATTCGCGAAGGCCCCCGCGACAGAGCCGAGGGACACGAGCAGCGTTCCGGACCAGAATCCGTAAACCGCCCCCGCCCCGAAGCTCAGCACCGATCCGGGAAGAAAAAATACGCAGGAAAACGTGTAGAGGATAATGAACCAGATCCACCCGACCCACCCGCTCTGCTCGATCCAGAGCATCCCCTGCTCCATCCAGGCTGTCCAGGCTTCAAGCATGGCCCGCCCGTCTTCTGAAACCCGGATCCGGCATTTCTCCACGAAGAAAAGCGGAGCAATACGGGGTGAATGTCAAACAGTTGACTTCCCAAAACCCTCCCGCCGCGCGGGAGCGAAGCCGTGAGGAGGCCAAAACGATGAAAACCGGAAAATCCACCGGTAATAAATACACCCTGAGACGTGGCGATGGCCATCCGCAATTCAGCGTCGGAATCTCAGAGGGCGCGATTAAGCAGTTTCTCCAGAGCCCTGCGGTGCGGGGTGGGCATTGGGGGCAGACAGTCGATGGGGAATGGGATGTTTCCTTTTGCCGGTCTGGCACGGGCGACTTCCATCTGAACCCTGTGGCGGGTGACGGAGAAGGAGATTTTGATAAGAGCTTTCCCGCCGGGTTTCGCGGGAGGGAGGAGCCAGAGCCCGCGCCAGCGGGGGCCCGGCGATAGGGCGAGATAAACCGCCTTTCCCTTTGTGGCAAAGCCACGCACGTCGCGCTCACGGATTACTGATGCGCGCGGCGGCTTGACCGGGATTTTTTCCGGGGCCGACGCCTTACAGAATCCGCGCACCGGGCAATCCGGGCAATCCGGGATCCTCGCCTTGCAAACCATCGCGCCGAGGTCCATGAGGGCGGACGTATGGATGCGTCCGCCGGATTCCGGAAGGAGGCCACGCGCGATCTTCTCCAGAAAGAATTTCCCTTGGGCGGTGGAGACGGGCTTTTTGAAGTTTGCCAGCCGGGTGACGACGCGGATGATGTTCGCATCAAGCACGGCAACGCATTCGTCAAACGCGAAGGAGGCTACGGCGGCGGCCGTGTAGGGACCGATCCCGGGCAGTTTGCGCAATTCAGAAACATCACGCGGAATCTCTCCGTCAAAGCGCTCCTGAATCTCCCGTGCGGCCCGGAGAAGATTACGGCCGCGCGAGTAGTAGCCGAGCCCCTGCCAGAGGGATAGCACATCCTGTTCGTCCGCGCGCGCCAAAGCAGGCACGTCGGGGAACGTTTTCATCCATCTCTCAAAATACGGTATGACTGCGGCGACCGTCGTCTGCTGGAGCATGAATTCGGAGACCAGCACCGCGTAGGGATCGTGCGCACCCCGCCAAGGCAGGTCGCGGCCGTGTTTGCGGAACCATACACGCAGGGCCCGGTGGAAATTCTGTATCATCTGGACAGATGCGAGTGATTACGCACTGAATACGGGGATGTCGAAACCTTTGCATTCGCACACGGCACCGCTCACGACAGCGCAGGCCGAAATGCTCAGAGCACTCCTGGCGGAGCAGGGGTATGAGTTCGAGCAGAAGCCGTATATGCTCTACTCGGCACGCAAACAGAAGCTGACGATCGCCGTCTACGAGAAGGGGCCGAAGGCGGTGATCCAGGGGAAGGGTATCGAGGATTTCATCACGTTCGTGCTCGAGCCGTTCGTGCTCGGCGAGGCGCGGCTGGGCTACGAAGAGGTCCATTCCCCCGAGCTTTTCGAACCCCACTTCGGGATCGATGAGAGCGGCAAGGGCGACTTCTTCGGCCCGCTGGTCATCGCGGGAGTTTATGTGGATGCGGGGCTGGCAAAAACCTTCCGCGAGGCCGGGGTGCAGGATAGCAAGTCGATCGGCTCGGACAGGCGTATCCGGGACCTTGCCGATGCCATCCGCAAGTCCAATGCACCACACAGCGTGGTGACGATCGCCCCGCCCCGCTATAACGATCTCTACCGGAAAATCGGGAATCTGAACCGCCTGCTCGCGTGGGGGCATGCGCGCGTGATTGAAAATCTCTGTGAGGCCCGCCCCGACTGCCCGCGCGCCCTCTCGGACAAATTTGCGGATGTCCGGGTGCTTGAAAAAGCGTTGATGGAAAATGGCCGCAAAATCCGCCTCGACCAGAGGACGAAGGCAGAGTCGGATTTTGCGGTTGCGGCCGCATCGATCCTGGCGCGTGAGAAGTTCATCAACTGGCTTGAGGAAGCCGGAGGCAAGGCGGGAGTAAAGCTCCCCCGCGGGGTATCCGCAACGGTCAAGACCGCCGCTGCAGAGATCGTCTCAAAAAATGGTCCCGGTGCCCTAGAAAATTTCGCGAAGACCCACTTCAAGACTGCCAGTGAAATTGCCGGTTCCCGCCAGGAAGCGGGCTGAGAATTTGCTACTCCTTTTGCGAAAAAACGCGGCGCCGCAAAACAAAGATCAACGCAAGGCCGCCCAGAAGGACCTGCGCTGCGACCGCAGGCTCAGGCACCGCTCTGACCTGCATGACATAGCCCGCCTCGGCACCTGATGCATAAGCGGCGGTCGTCTGGATTGTCGAGAGATCGAAGGTCAGGGGGCCCACGTAAAGAGAGTATAGCACCCCGTTGTAAACCGTTTCGCCTGACGGGCTGGCCAGGTAATACAAGAAGGCGGCGCTTTCGATGCTGTTGAAAAAAGCCGCGTCGTTGTCGGTGAAGAACCCGCCCTGGAATGTGCTTCCGGCTTGAAGCGAGACGATGTCGAAAAAAATATTCACCGTGTTTGAACCGTTCAGGGACTGGGAAAATGGCACGGCCCCGGTGATCCGGAGGACGTCATTTCCGCTTGCGGATGCATCGGAATAGGAGGGTGGACCCGCCCGGGTGAACTCGAAGTTGAAATCCATCCCCTCCGAGACATTCAAGGAAGCCACCGTAAGAATACCGGGGCTATTCCCGGGGTCCACGGATCCGGCACCGGAAACCACCCCGGCAGTTCCATGGCCGGAGAGCGATGCTCCAGCATCGAGCGAGACCCCGAAGGAGGAGGCGATGTTTCCATCCAACTGCAGTTCGCCTGTGTGGACCCAGGTGCGCCCGGTAAAGGTGCTGTTTCCGCTTAAAACAAGCCGGTTTCCTGAGAGGGCAATACCTCCCGAACCGGAAATCTGGCCGGTGATGGTGGCATTTCCTGCGCCGGATACCTCCAAGAGTTTGCCGTTCGTATTCAGGCCCGCCACCTCAATCCCGCTTCCTCCGACGTCCCAATACTGGTGGTCACCCAGCACGACTGTCGACGTGAAAACCTGCGCCGCATCGTCGTAGTTGGTAAGCCCGCCTCTACCAATCGTCAGCGTGCTGGCCCCAGAGAAAGCGAAGCCGTCACCCGTCCCTGCCGAGGCTCTAAAATAGAGCCCGCGGATGTTCGTGTTCGAGTTGACATTAATGGCCCGGTAGGCGGTCGAGGATGCGTCGAAAAGAGCGTAGAGATCGCTCGGGACGGCGCTTCCCGACCAGTTCGCCGCCCGCGAGAGATTCGTGCCAGTCCCGCCGGAGCTTCCCACCCAGGTTTGCGAAGAATTTCCTGCAACCCGCAGCGCATACCCATCTGCCGTCATCATCGAGTTGAGCTGGTTGATGACGACGGAATTCGCCAGATAATTCAGATAGTTGTTGCTGGCGTCGATGGCGGCGTTGTTGCCCAGGATGGTGAGTTCTTGCCCGCCGTTGGGATTGGTCCAGCCAATGAAAGTCGGGCTGCCGGAGTCACCGGTCTCCAGCTGGACATTCGTCCGGTTGGTTGTGATGTAGGAGTTCGCGCCGGAGAGCACAGTCCCCGTCACTGCGGCGGTGCCGACCCGAGTGCTTTGAGTCCCGTTACCACCCCTTCCGTAGACCAGGATAGGCTGCCCGTTGTAGGAGCTGTTTATGTTTGAGGAAAAATTGAGATCCAAAACAGCGTAGCGGGCAATTTCCCAGGAAGCCGAGAGGGGGGAAGCCAGTTTTCCGAGGGACATATCGCCAACAGGCTGCCCGCTGAAGACGACTCCGTAGCCCGTGTCGGTGACCGAGGATTGCGTCACCGTATGGAGCTGCCCGTCGCCGCCAAACATTTTGATCGTCGGGGAACCGCCGTAGTGGCGCGCCACGAGATAATGCAGCGGGCTGAGAAACCCGAAGCTTTTCGTTGCATCGGCCGATGCCCAGCCCACGCCCGACCAGTCGTAACCGCTGCCAACAAAAGATGGGCTGATGTTGTCAACAGGTGCCCCCGGGTATCCGCTCTGGAACCTGTTGTTGACGGATGAAGAATACCCTGTGATTTGGAGGGCAGACAGCGGTGCAATCTGAAAAACCAAGCCCACCAATGAAAATGTCTTCCAAAATCGCCGCATGGATTTGTGTAGAGCTGATGAACCAGAAAACTATCTGAAGAATCGGGAACGTCAACCCGATCCGCCAGTGTGTATCAGGCCGGATTCCCGCAGATCAACGGCTTTTCCCCCGGACGGAGTGCGCACCGGAAGGGAGCTTTTCCGAGCGCGAGGAATGTCTTTTCGAAAGTGGTCAGTGGCCGCTCGATACCATCGTCCCAAGGGATTTTAACCCATCCCGCGGCGGTCAGGTTTTTCATCTGCTCGAAATACGCGGCATCATCGGTCATGAGACGGAGGACGCCATCAGCGCGCAAGACCCTTGCAGCCTGGAATAGAAAACCCGGTGCCACAACCCTCCGGCGCTCATGCCTGCGCTTCGGCCAGGGGTCTGGAAACGAGACGTGCAGGGTCGATGCGCTTGCGTCGGGCAGGAACTCCTTGAGCGCCTGCTCTCCCTCGCCGCGGATGGCGAGTGCGTTCGGCAGGCCAAGCCGGAGAAACCGCTTGTTGCAAATCTCGACGCGGGCACTTTGCTTTTCGATGCCGAGGAAATTTCGTTCCGGAAATGCAGTCGCCATGCCGGTAAGGAACGCCCCGCGGTGGCAGCCGAAATCCACTTCCAGAAGGGGGGCGCGGGGCGCAAGCCAGCATGGCGGAATTCCCTGTTCCACGGTTCGGAGACAAACCCTCCGGTCTATGGCCGGTCGAGACCGAGGTCCGTGCGCAGCAGCCCGTTCCGCGGCTCAAAGAAGTAGCGCACGAAGAGACCGATGGTCCCCTCGTTGTAGTCGGCCGTTACGGCATAGCCGACCTCTCCGCCGATCAGCCACTGGGGCGAAATCATGTAGGCACCCTCCGCGGCAATCATGCCGATGACCGTGCTCGATTCCTCAGATTCGAAATTCCGGCCGTCAGGATCAAGCGGGAAATAGGGACTGGCCGCCTGCTTGTTGTTCTGCACGCCGAGCCCGAGCGATCCGGCAGCGATCCACTTTTTCCCCTCCGTCGTCAGGAACTGACCCTGGAGGAGGATCTGGCCGAGGTATTCCGGACTGAAGTAGCCGCCGTTCCCGTAGGTGAAGTGGTTCTGGTTGTTGTCGTAGGACTCGTAGGAGGCTGCAAGGCCGAGCGTGATATATTCGAAATTCTTTGCCGTGAATTCGTAGGCGATCGCCGCGGTGCCCGCGATGCGGGTATTTTCCTTCACATCTGTCCCGTCCAGAACTGCATAGGTGCCGTTCAGGAAAATCGTCCATTTCGGCGCGATCGAGCGGAAGACGGAGACGCTGCCGCCGGACTCCGTCACAGCGCCCCAGGATTTTCCGGAATAGGGATCCACCATGCCGATGTAGGAAAGGATGCTTTGCTTGACGGCTTTCGAATAGAGCTTCGCCTCGACGTATCCTTTTTCATCGCGCCACATCATGCCGATGTCCCCGATCGGCTTGGAGTTGATCGGTCCACCGGAAGGAGTGATCCCGAAGGTGGCGAACCATGTGATCCAGTCCTGGTATTCGAAGTGAACGGAAAAGTCGTAAAGGTTGCTGTAGGACGTGGTCGGCGTGACGCTGTAGGGGGTGGCCGGCACGGCGGTTGTGGTTACGCCATTGACCGTGGTCGTCACGGGAGAGGGGTATTTTCCGACGACCGAGTAATCCGCGAGGTCGCCGGAATTGAGGGTGATGCGGGAAATCTGCGCGGAGACCATCGTCTTGTTCGTCGGGTAGATCCGGCCGGAGATGATCGGGATGGCACCCATGTTCAGCTTGCCCTCGCCCTCGGTCCCGGACTTGCCCCAGAACTGGAAGCCGGCGGCGACACTCGGCGTGGTGTAGTTTTCCAACACGCGGTAAACCTTTTCCCCGCCTGCGCCCGCGGCGGCCACAAATAGGTCCGCCTTGAAGTAGCGCTTGGCCTCGGAGGTGCCATACATGCTCTTGAGCGGCCCTTTGGTGGTTTCGCCGATGGTGTCCACTTTTTCGTAATTCCCCGTGCGCGCGAGCGATGCGTAGAGCCCCTGGGCGGTGGTTTCGCTCGGCGAGGCACGGTAGAGCTTTTCGAACAGCTCGGCGGACTTGGTGTAGTCCTTCAAATAGTAGTAGTCCCATGCGAGCACGGTCTGCTCGTTCCGGCTGAGCGCACGCGACTGCGAGGCCTGCAGCATAAGCTCCCGGCTCCTCGCGTAGTTTTTCGCCTCATAGGCTTCGACCGCGCGGCGCGAGGAGATGTCGCCTTTCAGGACCTTCATTTTCGGATAGCTGTCGCCGCGGAAATTCACGATCGCTTCGGCGCTGCTCAGATCCCCCTCGCGGAACTTGGAAAATGCCAGTCCGTAGGCGGCCTCGCCGTAACCGGGGTTCCATTCGAGAGCCTGATTGAACCACAAACCGGCAGAGGAATACTCTCCGCGGTTGAAATACGCCCAGCCTGCTTTGGTGGCGAGGTTGGAATCCTGCTTCTCCGTGGCCTGCGTGACCCAGCTGCTGATCTGCGCCTGACTGACCTGCGGTTCCTGGCGCGGGGCGGAATCAACAGTCTGCGCCGGCTTCGAAGTCGGCAGTGCGCGACGGGAAGGCGTGGCTGAGGGACGCCCTTGTTGCGTGGACGGCGGAGGAGTAGGCTCGGCAAGAAGCGCTGCGTCTCCCGGAAGGATGTCCGTCGTCGTCGGGGTGGCTTGAATCGCCGGAGCGGGAATATCTGCCGGGAGGAATACCGGGGATCGGGGAGTCGTCTGCGCGGCTGGCCTGGGCATTCCCGGAACAACGGGAACAAAAAGCGAGGGAGTTGGCGATGGCACCGCATCAACGTCGGCAGGAAGCGCGATGGATTCCGGCTGCTGCGGTGACATCATGTCCTGCGCATGGATCGCAAGAGCGCCCGACAGGAACACCAACGCAAAAAAAGTCCGGCGTTTCACCGTTTTCCTCCCAGCGATTCGCGCACAGCCACCTTGGTCAGCAGCTTCAGGCTCGCGGAATAATAGGTTTCGTCTGGCATCAGCGGAGGAATATCGCGGACAATTAACTGTTTTCCGTCTCGGCATGCGAGAACAAAACGTGCAATCGCTTGCATGCCGGGAAGGGAGGGATCCGGACCGAATTCCCCTGTCTCCACGTTCACTGTGGCCGGCATGCCGGACAACCCGGGAAATTGCTGCCAGAAGTCTGCGAAGGGCGCAAGAAGCGGGGAGTGAGGATCGCTCCAGGCGATGTGCAACGGGACGCGTATCGCGTTATACCCGAAATCGGGGGGAAACTGGGTGTTAACCCCGTAGATCCCGCTTTCATCACGGACCCAGTCCGGCGTCAGATTCCATTTTCCGAAGCGCGCTGCAGGAATCATCGCGAGGCCGGACCGGCCGAGTTGATCCCATCCTCCACCCGGAAATGCCTTTGAGACCGCATCGAAAGCCGGGAAGATGTAATACGAGGGATTAAGGATGAGCGCGTTGTCCAGATCGAATCCCAGGACCCCCGGCAGCAGAACGGGTCCGCGCGGCGTCTCTTTGACGGCCAGACGCCTCAACTCGACAAGAATCCCCGCGCCGGACTGCTCGTAGGCATAGGCGCCCCAACGCTTCGATGCGCGCACCAGCGCCCAGGCAATGAGGACCTCCGCATCGCTGGCATTGTTGGGATCGGCCACGGATCCCCCCTCGGAGGATGGTTTCCAGAGCCAGGAAATCAGTTTGTCGTCCGGGCGGGTCTGCAGGTTTGCTTTCGTCCAATTCCAGATGAGATCGAAGGTCGCCCTGTCGCCATAAGCCTCGGCGAGGATCATGCCGTAGCCCTGGCCCTCGCTGTGGGTCACCCCTCCGTTCCCGGTGTCAATCACCCGGCCTTCAGGCGATACAAAAAGCTTTTTGTAACGGGACCAGTCTCCCCGGGGTAACCGCCAGGGATCGTTTATGACAAGGAGCCAGTAAATAAGCCCCCCAAGGACAAGCGCCGCGAAGGCGAGTCCCGTCAGGAGGCTATTACCTGGCATTTTCACCTATTCCGGATGCTCGCGCTTGCGAAGAATGGAGCGGATGCCAAGACCGAGGAGAACCAGAATGATAACCAGGATGACGGCAAAGAACCACGGCTGCTGGTCAAACCGGCTGGAAACCCTGGTCACCAGATTGGTGGCCTTGTAGATGAAATCGCTGCCGACTTTTGCGACGGCAAGCGAGTCCGGGCGCGTGCTCCAGACCGCCAGATCACCCGCAAGGTTGTCCCAGAACTCGCGCTCCTGAAGCATGTTCATCCCCGCGAGAAGATTATCGGCATCCCATGCGGTGAAAAGCGTGACCGGATAGCCGGTATGGAACGGAGATTCAAACTGGGCCGCCACGACATCGTCGATCAAGTCGGCTGTCATGTTCATCTCCACCGTCGAGGGCGGTTCGGGCTCATTGCGAGTAGCCGATTGACCGCGCATCTTCTGGAGGAACTCCTCGATCGAGGACGTCGCGAACTTCTCCGGTTTCGGGCTGGTGCTCACAACATAGCGCATTTTTCCGACCTGGAGCGGCGAGACCGGGGCCTTATTGAGAAGCTCCGGTGGAATTTCATCCCTCGGGCCCACTGCGATCAGGCTCTTGCGGCTGCGGGGCAGCTTTTGTGAAATCTCCGTGCGGAACAGCAGCGCTCCGGAAATCTGGGACATTTTTCCCATCAGCGTCCATGCGGCGCAGACGGTTTCCACCTCCTTGCCAGCAACAAAAATGGCTGTCTCAACTCCGTCGGGCGGCGCGGAATACGGGAATGCGGTCTGCGAAAAAAGGCCGAGGCTTGGCAGGCGTGCCTTTCTCATGGCTTTCGGAAACACAAATGCCGAGTCCTCGTAGAGCGTGAACTGGAGGTTTTCGTCCTGCAGAATCTCGCACTGGTTCGAAACCAGCGGGACCATTTTCGGAGTGAGGCTGATCTCATTGAGCCCCGGCTGGAAGGCCTGCATCGGGAGATACACCCTGTGGTCGGAGTGCAGTTCGCCCTCGATCTCCTTGAGCCGGATCGCGGTCTGAAACTGATTGTTGATAAAAATATTGAATGAGGAGTCTTTCCGGCAGCCGGCTCCGTAGACGAAGTGCAACCTCAACTCCACATTGCTGTCGTCGTCCTTTGAAATGTCTCCCGGCATGTAGATTTTCAGAGCGTAAGTGCCGGTGTTCCATCCCTTGATGGTGGCGGTCTTGTAGCCAAGCTGGCGGAAACTGTAGATGCCGGGGACCTTCACCGGTGCGTTCCGGATGTAGGCCGCGTCGGGCAGCGTCATCTGGTCCACAATCGCATACTTCGAATCCGGCAGCGGGAAATTCACCATCCCGAGCGCGAGGGCCGTCTGGCTGACCTCCTGCTCGTTGCGTCCGCTGAGGATGATCATGCAGTGGGTGGGATCCCCGGGGAGGGTCTTGATGGCAAGGAAGCTGCCGTTGATCGTTCCGACCTCGGTAGCCGTGAGGAATGGCGAAAGCTCGTTCATCGTGCCGATCACGATGTTGTCCATCCCGGGACGGAGCGCCGTCGCCGAGGAAACACGGAACGGCTGGTTGTTCAGCGCGAGCGCAATACCCTGAGTCGCTATGGCCCCCCATGCCAAGTGCAGGTCTGTCATCGCGCCGGACGTTGGCATGCAGATATTGAACTGGTAGGGAATCCAGAGTTTTTCATCCACCCACCACCGTAGGAACGAGAGACGCTCGGTCACCGGCTTCCACTCCCCGGTGGTCGTCAGATACGACTGGTCGGGGTTGATCTCGGTGTAGAGTTCCGGGGCGGAGGGGTCCTCACACTTGTAGGTATAGTGCTGGGCCACGATGAACTGCATGCGGTTGAATCCCGTCTTGACGATGTTCAGTGGGATGTCGAGATCCACCTCGCGCATGGGATTTGTCCGGTCCAGGTAATATTGGGCGACGATGACATCGTTCATCACCACGCGCAGCACAGAGCGTTCGCTGAGCAGGGCGATCGAGTTCGTGAACCTGAGGCGCAGCCCGTAGCTCTTCGGTTGGAACCGTGCGCTCTGCGGCACGAATACCGTGTAGGTGCTGCTGGCATTGCGCAAAAGGATCGGGGATTCGAGAGGGATCAGGCGGCGCAGTGGCAGCTTTAACGACTGCAGCCGATCCTTGGGAAGTTCGGGGGCGGCAACCACCGGGCTCAGTGGAGCAGGGGCACCCATCGGCACCGCAACGCCCGTTGGAACCGATGGAACCGGTTGCGGGATGACGGGAACCCGGCTTTGCGCTTGCAGGAGCGGCTGCCCCGCAAGCAGGAAGGCCATTACTGAAAAGGCAATGCCGACTCGGACATTGCGGTGGTTGTGATCTCTCATGTTCATGGAATGTTCAAACGGATTGCGGGCTGGGTTTAAAGGATTTTCCTGTGCGCTTCGAGTTGGCTGCAAGCATGACGTGGCCGAAATGCTGCAAGGAATAGCGGATTCCCAGGGTTAGGAGGAAGAGCGCGCTGCGAAGCACTCCGATCCGGCGCTCGCGGGTCGTCTGAAAATCAACCCACCGCTGGCTGCTTCCGTTGACCAATTGAACCTTGAGCCGCATCTCCTCGAGCGACGCATGTTCATACTGTCCGCCGACAAAAAGCGCACCCGGTTCACGCCGCGCATTGCGGACCACGATGTGGATCGGGGTTTCCTCCATCTTGGAATTTCCGGGGACCGTCAGCTCGATTTTTGAGCCCTCCGCGAAAAGCGTTTCGTAAGCGGGATCCAAGACCAGCCCGCATCCCTGGATCGAAAGGTCGCGCAGCTCGGCCGTGTAGAATTTTTTTCCGAGCTTGATGCGGACCTCCATGGCGACCGGCATCCTCGGGGTCGCCCTCCGCTGCCTTCTCTCGAAGAGTGTGCCCATCGCGGCCAGAAGGATGAACACGTTGAAAAATGCCCAGAGCATGGTCACGCCGGTCGGAAAGCTGGTCTCCGGGGTCAGAATGAGCCGCCCGATGCCGAAGGCGAGGGCGAGCGAGTTCAGGATCAGGAGAATGTAGAACGGTTTGGCCAGCGGGCTGATGTAGTCCTCGCCGAGCGTTTCGCCTTTTGCGGTGACCTTGAAAGTCGGGGCATGCGGGTTGAGAAAGACCTTCAGGATCGCCGGCAGGGTAAAGACAGACTGGATCAATTCGTAGAGTTCGGAAACGAACGACCAGCGGACTTTTCCGAAAAGGAAATCCGAGACCATGAAAACGGCGAGCAGGTGGGGGACCGCGAAAGCAGTGAAATCCACGAAGTTCGCATCGTAGATTTTCAGCCCGAAAATCAGGAAGCACAGCGGGGCGAGCATGAAGACCATGCGGGCGTAGGCGAAGAACCAGAAAAAGCAGCTGCTGAAGTAGCACAACCGCTGGGGCGGCGTGAGGCCGGGAATCAAAAGGGGATTTTTGAGAAGGAAGATCTGGACCATTCCCTGCGCCCAGCGGATGCGCTGCCCGATAAAGCTGGTGAGCGTCTCAGGCGAGAGGCCGGAGATCATCGGGATGCCGATGTAGGCGCTGTTGTAGCCGCGGGCGTGCAGTGTCAGTGCGGTCTCGGCGTCCTCGGTGATCGTCTCCCCCGCGATGCCTCCCGTCTCGGCAAGGCACTTCCTTCGCAGCACGGCCGCCGAACCGCAGAAAAATGCGGAGTTCCAGTAATCCAGCCCCTTCTGGATGACCTTGTAGAACATCTCGTTCTCGCCAGGCATCGTTGTGAAGGTCTGGAGGTTTTTTTCGATCGGATCGGGGTTGACAAAAAAGTGGGGGGTCTGGACGAGGAAGAGTTTCGGGTCGTGCTGGAACCAGCCGACCGTGTTCCGCAGGAAATCGCCGGTCGGCGCGTGGTCCGCGTCGAAGACAACCACCAGTTCCCCGTTGCTGTGCTGAAGACCGCTGTTGATGTTCCCCGCCTTCGATCCGATGTTCTCCTTCCGGGTGAGGTAATGCGCGCCCCATCTCTGGCACAGAGCCTGCAGCTCGAGCCGGCGCTGACGCGCCGCGGCGGCAAACTCGGGATCCTCCGACTGGCACCTCTGGTCAGTCCCGCCGTCGTCCAGCAGGTAAACCTTGAGCTTGTCCCTGGGATATTCCATCTCGAGCGCCGAGAGGAGCGTGACCTCCAGTAGATCGGGCTCCTCGTTGTATGTCGGAATCATCACGTCCACGGTGGGATACAATTCCGGCTCCCCCGCCAGTGGAAGAGGCTGGCGGTCGAGCGGATCGACGTTCACAAAAATGCTGAGAATGTAAACGATGAACCCGTAGAGCTCCGCAAAATACAGGATCATCGCAAAGCAGAAGCTCAGCGGATCGTGATAGGTGAGGGTCGTGAATGTCCGCCAGTAAAAATAGTCCACCGAGAGGAAGGCTGCGAGAATCAGGAAGATCACCCGGACGGTCTCCTGCTCGTTGAAATACCGCAGGATCAGGAAACCGGCCATCGCCACCACGGCGACAGAAATCTGCGTGCGGGTCGTGATGCTTGAGGCGCACGCCACCATTACGAATAAGAAAACAAACCCGATGACCGCCGGGAGGTAGCCGGGCATCCGGTTCCGCAGCGTCTTCCAATCCGGAATAATAAACGATTCCGGCCAGCTCATGACACCGGGGCTCCTCCCGCTAGACAGGATTTCAGGAGCCTCTGGAAAGGCATTTTCACCGCAGAATGACGGCCAGGACGTAGCCGATGACACCCGAAACCAACATGAGCATCATCACGGCCCCCCGGGTGATCGGCTTGATTTGCGCGCCCGCCTTCTCAAGCTTCACGACCAGCGCCTCGGATTCCTTTTTCACCACATCCAGCTTCTTGGTGCAGTAGTCGATATTTTCGTGGTAGGCCTCGATCTTTTTCAGCGTCTCCTCGACATCGGTGACCTCCAGCTTCTTTTGAAGCTCCTGAAACTGGAATGTCACCCGGTCCAGCGAAGGCAGGAGCGAGATGCGGATGGCATCGGAAAGCACCTCCGAGCTGATCGGCTGGGCGGTGGCCGAAGGCGCGTGCTGGATCTTTTCCAGCAGCTGGTCGAGCGCAGGCTGCAGCGCGTGACGCACGGAATCCGAGAGCGCCTCCGCGCTCGGCGTGGGAAGGGTTCCCCCGCGCGGAATTTCCTGCACCTGAGTGACCAGACGGTCGATCGAAGGTTGAAGGGAGGTGCGGACGGCATCGGAAAGAGCCTCCGCGCTGACCAACGGCTGGGCAGGCCTTCCATCCGAGACCGGCATCTGCGCGACCGCCGGCTGGCGGTAGTAAATATCCAGCAGGTCGATGAGAGCGAGGGCCGGGTCGTTGTCTTGGATGTTGTGGCGGCGCTGCCATTCGAGGACTTTGGCGCGGATCTCGGGATTTTCGTTCATGGCAGAAGGATGGATTGCACGGCGAACAGCTGCTGGTTCAGCGCCCGAGTATATTCGATCAGGCGCTGGCGGTCGAGAAGGTTCAATGTATTCGAAGCGAGTGCCTGTGGAATCGTCCACGAGTTCATCTGCAGAATAGTGGTGAGGTGTTCCTGTAGTTTCTGCAGGCTGATCTCCTTCGCTCCGATGCGAAGCAGATCCTCCCTGGCGCGGCTGTTCTGGTAGATGCGGAGCGAGTGACTCTGCTTGAAATTCTTGACGACGAGCCACTCGGCCTTGTTCCCCACCCTGCGGGCAACCTCACCCGCCTGGAAGACCGTGTCCTTGTCCTCCTCGATGATCAGGACCAGCGTTACGGACAGACCGAGGCTGTCCTTGACCTTCAGGAGATCGGTTTCCTCCATCCAGTCCATGAAAATCCTCTGCTCGGCACCCACCCCGTCCACCAGGACGACATCCGTCGAATCAAGCGCCTCGACAATAAGGTCGAGATTCTCACTGTGCCCGATGTTCAGAAACTGGGCCTCGGGATAAAAACGCGTCAGAGTGCTGTTGTTATAATCCGGGTCAAAAGCAATGAAGGAGCGGCGGACTTCGCGAAGCCACTCGATCAGTCGAACACAAAAAAACGACTTCCCCACCCCGCCTTTATCAATTGCTGTCAAAATCAGGCGCTTGTTCTGGAGCGGGCCTGCCGGCTGCGACTGGGATAAAGCGTGGGGAGCAAAGGAGGTCATACTTCCTCGGGAGCGATGCGCGGGCGGACAGAGCCTTTTCCAGATCCGGCGTGGACTCCAGCTCCCGCATGGGGAGTCACTCGCGGGAGCAGCACGGATTCCATGGCGGCAAACTGCTCGAAGAGCCTCTCCTGGTAGGAACGCAGGCGGTGCCTCTCAAGAAGTGAAAGCGACTTGTCCTGCATCAGCCCGGACAGCGACTTGCTCGTGCGCTGCATGATGCTCAGGAGATTCCACGGCAGGCGCGCAATCGTGATCTCCCCGGCCCCGAGCCGGAGAAGCTCCTGCCGCGTCTTGCTGTTGTCGTAAATTTCCGTGGCCGGACTTGTCTTCAAATTGCGGACGGCAAGCCAGTCCACGCTGGCACCGAGTCGGCGGCAAATCTCCCCGGCTTGGAAGACCGTGTCCTTGTCCTCTTCGACCATGCAAACAAAAGTCACCCCGACCTCGCCGAGTGCGCGGTCTCCGGCCAGCCCGTTGTTTCCGATCCAATCCACCAGCTCGGGAATCGATGCTGGCGACCCGTCCACCAAAACGAGGTCCGCCTCATCCAGACTGTTTAATATTTCCTGAAACCCTTCCTCATCACTGTTAGTGAGGAAGCGGGATTCCGGATAAAACCGCGTCAGCGTGCCGCTCGCCCAATCGGTGTCGAAACAAACCGCCCTCAGGTTTTTTTCCGCCAGCCAGTCGGCAAGGTTGATCAAAAAAAACGATTTCCCGACCCCTCCCTTCGGAGTGGCGGTAATGATGATCCGGCGGCTGACCGGTCTCTCGGTGAAGGCTTTACGGGTAGTTGACGAAGGAAGGACAGGCGGGTAGTCCCCCTGCTGTGTGCGGGCGCTCTCGCGCGAGGCAAAACGCCCGAAGCTCCCCTGCCCGCCACGGGTCCTCAGGGGATCGCTCATCGAAAATCCAGTTTCAAAGTTCATCGCTTCCAGTCAACCGTCGCAACCCTTGACTCCACATGCAAAATAAATGACCAGCGTGCCGGAAGCCAACCATCTTCCGGAATGCGGGTCGGGAATCGTATAATCTCACGACGTTACGCATAAATTGCGACCGGTTGCAAGCCCCGATATGGCGGTTTTCAAGAAAAACAAAACGGGCGGGAAACTGGTTCCCGCCCGGTTCCGTCGGGGGATTTCTCGGGAGAAATCATCCACTCGACCGGCAGGAACCGTCCGGAGTGGCGTGATGACTCACGTTCCCCCGGGGGCTCCTGCGGTATGTTTAACTTTCTTTATCGGGAGCTGAAGCCTTTTCCGACTTTGCGGCGGCAGGCTTCCTAGGCGCCTTCTTGGCGGGCTTTTTCTCCTCCGGCTCGGGAGCCGGCTCGACAACGATGGAATCGACCCACTCGATGAAAGCCATGGGAGCTGAGTCGCTCTGCCTCGGCCCGAGCTTGATAATCCGGGTGTATCCGCCTTTTCTGGCGGCGGCACGCGGGGCGATTTCAGTGAAGAGCTTTTTGACGGCATCCTTCTGTCCGAGTTGTCCGGCGGCGAGGCGGCGGGCGTGAAGATCGCCGCGCTTGCCGAGTGTCACCATCTTCTCCGCGAGCGGGCGCACGGCCTTGGCTTTGGCGAGGGTGGTTTTGATCCGGCTGTGTTCGATGAGGCTGCAGACCTGGTTCGCGAGCAGGGCATCGCGATGAGAAGTCGTGCGTCCAAGTTTGACGGTTTTTTTGCGGTGGCGCATGGCTGATCCTTATTTGTCGGCGGGCTCGGGCGGGAGTTCGACCATTCCGGTCTCGAATTTCATCCCGAGGCCGAGGCCGAGCTGCTGGAGCTTGTCCTTGATTTCGTTGAGCGACTTTTTGCCGAAATTCCGGTATTTGAGCATCTCGGACTCCGTCTTCATGGCGAGCTGGCCGACGCTCGTGATGTTCGCGTTGTTGAGGCAGTTCGCGGCGCGGACCGAAAGCTCGATCTCGTTCACGCTCATATTGAGGAGTTTCTTCATCCGCGTGTTTTCCTGGCTCACCTCCTGCGGGGTTTCGTCGAACTCGACCTGCTCGTCGTTGAAGCCGACGAACACATCGAGGTGGTGGCGGATGATGGCGGAGGACTGGAGCAGCGCGTCGTCCGGGCTGATGCGGCCGTCGGTCCAGACCTCGAGGATGAGCTTGTCGTAATCGGTGCGCTGGCCGACGCGGGTCGCCTCGACGGCATATTTCACGCGGGTGACCGGCGAGAAAATCGAATCGATGGCGATGACGCCAATCGGCTGGTCAGGGTGCTTGTTTTCATCCCCCGTGGCAAAGCCGCGGCCGACCTTGATTTCGAATTCCGCCTCGAACTTCTGCTTTTTGTCGAGAGTGCAGATGATCTGTTCGGGATTGAGCACTTCGCACTGTGCGGTGCTCTCGATATCTCCAGCTGTGACGGTGCCTTCCTTGTTGACCGCCAGCTTGAGGTTGCGGACCTCGTGGTCGTGGGCTTTGAATTTGACCTTCTTCAGGTTGAGAATGATGTCCACAACGTCTTCAACAACGCCGGGGAGGCTGGTGAACTCGTGGGGAGCTCCCTCGATTTTCACCGAGGTGATGGCGGCGCCTTCAAGCGAATTGAGAAGGACGCGGCGGAGAGAGTTGCCAAGTGTGTGTCCGTAACCAGCCTCGAAGGGCTCGGCGATGAACTTGGCATAGGTCTCCGTTGCAGTGGACTCGTCTTTGACGAGCGTTTTCGGCATTTCAAACCGACCGAGACGAACTGGCATGATGATTTTTCTTTCTGGCTTTGCCGGGTTTCCCTGGGCGCATCCGGCCGCCTGTTGAAAACGGGCGGCCACCAGGACCAACGGCAAAATGTCGTTTTGCGCGAACGCGTAGAATCTCCCATCCGGACACGTTGTCAATAAACAATTAAAGAAAACACAATTCCGGAATTATCGATAATCGGCTGCCCGGGAACTGAGATCACGAAGAAATAAAAGCCCAAGGGCACTGATGGCGAGGGCGGCGGTGCCGAGCAGCACAAACCCGGGACGGTAGGCAACGTGGTCGAACATCCAGCCCACCACGAGCGGAAAGATGGAATTCGATGCGATCATGCAAAAGCCGAGCAGCGTAAAATGTCCGGCCCGGTTTTCGGGTTGGGGAATGCCGCAAGTGAGCGCATTCATTGCTCCGGAAAACCCGCTCCATGAGACAGCGGCCAGGGCTGTCGCAGCCAGGACGGAGACTGTGCCGGGAATGATGGCGAGCGGAAAAAAGCCGGCGGCGGAAAGCGCTGGCCAGAGGAGGAGGGAGTTGCGGGCGCCCCAGCGGTCGGTCAGCCAGCCGGCGGCGGGGCTCAGCGCAAGCCGCGCCACGGCGGCGGACATCCCGATCCATGCCGCCATCTGCGGTTCGAATTTCAACTCGCGGAACGCGAACACGCTCGCAAAAACCGCAAGCTGTCCAAGAAGCGGCGAGGCCAGGCAGACGACAAGGGTGACCCGGAGGAATTTTGAGTCCTTGAAAAATGCGAGCCACATCTCTTTTCCCCAGGGAGAGGGGGAACGTTCGACCGGCGTGGGAGACTCCCTCGCGAAAAGAATGGCGGTGTCCGCAATTTGGCAGAGAAGCCACGCGAGCACGAGCAGCGCGCCGTAACCCTGCGGCTTCGGCAGGACCGCAAGCAACCATGCGGCCGCCCCGGCCCCGGCAATTCCGAGCAACCCGCCGATCCCGGCGGAGATGCCGGCCAGCCGGCCCCTGAGCCGCATCGGAATGCACGCCGCAAAAAATTCCTGGTTCGGCAGCCCTCCGAATCCAGCCGCCACCTGCCCGGCGCACATCATGGCCACAATGAATCCAACCATCGCCGCCCCGTTCGAGGAAACTCCCGACCAGACCGCGAGACCGACCAGTCCCACCGGCAGGAGGTAAAGCGTGTCTGCAACGTACAGATATATTTTTTTGTATCGAAACCTCCGGGTGATCCACGGCGAGAGAAACATGCCGGGCAGGGTGGCGATGAGAACCCCCTGCACGAGTCCGATCTGCACGTTCGAGGCACCGTAATGCACAAGAAGCGGCTGGAGTACGGTAACAACCTCCGCCCAGCCCATCGCGAAAACCGAGCCGACCCAGACAAGGCAGGCAAAATTCCGGCGCTCATCGCGCGGGTCCGGGGCCATGCTCGGAGGATCATCCATTGCGGCCCGGTATGCCCGATGTTTCCGTCCATGACAAGGCACACCTGCCGTGCTAGCACTTCAACATGGACACTCACGAAGTGCTGAATACCCCTCAGGACAACATCCACTATCTCGAATACAAAATCATCCTCCAGGCGGAACATTTTCAGACTGCCCAGGCATTTGTGGACTTCTGGAAAATCGTCCGCCACACAGCAAAAAAATTCGACGTGAAGGCGAAGGAGGCGGAGAATGCATTCCAGAGCAACGTCCGCGAGGTCCTCTTCTTCGACACCTCCGATTTCGCCCTCTACAAAAACCACTTCATCGTGCGTCTGCGCACACACTACAAGGACGGCTGGCCGCAGGGGATCCCCGAGCTGACTGTGAAATTCCGGCATCCGGATTTTGAAGACGCAGCCGGGGTCGACGTGCGCCCGGCCACGCCCGGCGGATCCGCGAAGATCAAGTTCAAGGAGGAAATCCTTCCGCTCAAGGAAAGCCTTGGCGGGATGCGCTCGATCTTCTCTCACAACTGCGTGCTCGCCATGCCGCGCGAGCGCCTGAACATGGCCGTGCGCGACCTCACGTCCGCGTTTCCGGCGATCCAGCGGGTCGAGGCGAATACCGACGCCTCCGTCGAAATCGTCAACGACCGCGCGGTGGACGAGGTGCAGGTCGATGTCGGAGAACTCCATTTCGGCGGCGGCCTCACCGGCAAGACCACGATCGCCGTCTGGCGGATGCGGAAATACGAGCAGGCGTTCTGTGGGGAGTTCGCATTCCAGTGCCGGTTCGAGAGCGAAAATGCACTCCACAAGGACAACCTGAAACGCGCGCAGGATTTCTACAAAACCCTCCAGCTCGACGCCTTCGAATGGGTCTCGCTGGGCACCACGAAAACCGCGCTCGTTTACGGACTCGGAAACGCGGGAAGCATCCGTGAATAAACCCACCCCGGGGGAAATCTTCGCGGCGTTTTTCCGAATCGGCGTCACCAGCTTCGGCGGCGGGCTCGTCGCCTATCTGCGCGATGAAATTGTCGCAGGCAGGCAATGGATGTCGGAAGATGAATTCCTCGCCGCGCTCGAGATCGGCCAGACGCTCCCGGGACTGAATTCGGTCAACGTGGCGATCATCGCCGGGCGCAAGCTGGCGGGCCCGCGGGGAGCGATCGCCGCGGCCACCGGGCTCGTGATCCCAGGCGTGGTGATCCTCGTCGTCCTCGGTCTCCTCTACGTCCGCTTCCGCAACAACCGGGATGTCGCCGCCGCGCTCGCCGGGATCGCCGCCGCCGCGGTCGGCCTCCTCTTCCAAGTCACCCTGAAAATCGGGGCCAAGCAATTTTTCAACCCGCTCGATCTGTTTTTCGTCCTTCTGACGTTTGTGCTGGTCGGACTCTACCATGTGTCGCTGCCGGTCGCGCTGTTTCTCATCGCGCCGTTCGCGATCATCCTGCGCCGCCCACGCAAGGAGGTTGCCAAATGAGGGAACTCGTCAGCCTGCTGAACGTCTTCTGCCTGCTCTCGCTGCTCGCGGTCGGCGGTGGCAGCGCCGTCCTGCCTCAGATGGAACACGAGACGGTGACCGTCCACCAGTGGGTATCGGCGGATGACTTTGCAACCATCTACAGCCTTGGACAGATGGCCCCGGGCCCCAATATGTCGATGGTCGGGCTCATCGGGTTCAAAGCGGCCAACCACGCCGGCATGTCGGACGCATGGGCGTTCGCCGCCATGCTCGTCGTCCTCCTGGCTTTCTACCTGCCCTCAAGCTTTCTAACCTACGCTGTCAGCCACATGTGGGACAGCTTCAAGGACAACCCCTGGCGCGATTCGGTCCAGAAAGGAATGGCCCCGATCACGATCGGCCTCATGCTCGCCGGCGTCCACGCCGTCGGAAAAACCGCGAGCTACAATCCGGAGCACAGCTTCCACTTCAACACGATCACCATCGGAGTCGGACTCGCCGTCACAGCCATGCTCTTCGCAAAGCACATCAACCCCGCCCTCCTCATCCTCGCCGGCGGCGTGGTCGGATGGTTCTGCCTCCGCGGGATCTGATACAAAACTTTGATGCGGCCGCATCAAAGTTTGGGAAAGGAGGGATGGGATCGGTTGACGGGGCGGGCGGGGAACATGTATGGCAGAGGCATGTCCGAGTCCTCTCAGCTTCCGCCATGGGTTCCCGCAGGGGGGGGGCGGGAGTTTACGACCTCGGTGATGCCGGGCATCGCGCAGCCGGAGCGGATCGCTCGGGCAGGCGCATCCCGGCACATGCCGGACGCGGATGAACTGGTCGCCGGAATATTTTCCGGGGACCGGTCGCTGGTTTCGCGGGCGATCACGCTTGTGGAAAGCAACGCCCCGGCCCACCGGCCGATGGCGCGGGAGATCCTGCGCCGGATTGGAGAGCGGCCGGGATTTGCCCACCGGGTCGGGATTTCCGGGGTTCCGGGAGCGGGGAAAAGCACTTTCATCGAGGCGCTCGGCAACCACCTCTGTGATGCGGGCCGCAAAGTCGCCGTGCTCGCGGTGGATCCGAGCAGTTCGCTGACACGCGGCAGCATCCTCGGCGATAAAACGCGGATGGAAACGCTCTCCCGGCGCGAGGAATGTTTCATCCGTCCTTCGCCGTCCGGCGGGGCCTTGGGCGGAGTCACGCGGAAGACGCGCGAGACGATCGCGGTCTGCGAGGCGGCGGGATACGACGTGGTCCTCATCGAGACGGTTGGGGTCGGACAGAGCGAGATTGCGGTGCGCGCGATGGTGGATTGCTTTCTGCTCGTTCTGATCGCAGGGGCCGGAGACGAACTGCAGGGGATGAAAAAGGGGATTTTTGAAATCGCGGACATCCTTCTCGTGAACAAGGCGGACGGCGAGAACCGGATCCGCGCCGAGGCGACACGCCTGGAATTCGAGCGGGTCATGCACTACCTGAGCCCGGCGACCGAAGGCTGGAAACCGCCCGTGCTCGCCGCTTCTTCGGTCACCCGCGCCGGCGTCCCGGAGGTTTGGCACGCGGTGGAAAAATATTTTACGCACGTCGAGGCGGACGGGCGGTTCGACCACCGCCGCCGCGAGCAGGCGATCGCGTGGTGGCAATCCCTCGTCGAGCAGGAACTGCGCGCGCGTTTTCTCAGCGATCCGAAAATTGCCGCCCTCTCCACTCGGCTTGAGAGCGAAATTCTCGACGGACGCCTCGCCCCTTCACTTGCCGCCGAGGAACTTCTCGAGGGAGCCGGGTTTCACCAGATTCCATGAAATTCCTCCCGGTCATTCTCGCCGGATTGATCGGCCTCGCAGCGGGGTTTTTCGCCGGCCGCTCGTTCTCGCCGACCCCTGCGCAACCCGCCGGACCCACCCGCGTCGAGGAACGGGTCACGATCATTTCCGGGGGACAGGAATCCTCTCCCAGTGCTCCGTCGCAGACTCTTGACCCAAAAAGCGGAAAGCCCGAACCGCTCACGATGCAGGGTCTGCGGGCGGAGCTGACTGTCATGGAATCCGGCGGAATGTTCGGCATGTCCGCGATGCGGAAATGGGCTGACTTACAGGAACGGCTGAAGGTTTCCGACATTGCCGCTCTCGCCGCCGAGATGAGCGCAACGCCATCGCAGCAGGGCCGCGAAGCGGGGTTGTCGCTGGTCTTTTCGACCTTTGCGGAGTCCGACCCGCAGGCGGCGTGGAACCTCGCAACCAGCCTCAAACCAGGCAGCATGAAACAGAGCGCGGTCATGGGGGTGGTCTCCACGATTGCCCAGAAGGACCCCTCGCGCGCCCTCTCCATGGCCGACTCGCTCTCCGATCCACAGCTCAAGCGACAGATCCGCCCGATGGTGGTTTCAAACCTCGCGCAGAAGGACCCTCAGCGCGCCCTGGCGCTCGCCACGGAATCATCCGACGGCCGCGATGGCGATTACTCGCTCTCAATGATTTTCCACCAGTGGGCGCGCAAGGATCCGGAGGGGGCCAAAGCCGCTGTCTCCCGCCTTGGCGGACGCCAGGCCGAGCAGGCCCGCATGGCGCTCGTGTCCGCGCTGGCCCAGCAGGACCCTCAGGCCGCGTGGACCTACGCATGCGGCCTTCCGACGTCCTCGGGCAATACCTACAGCGATCCACGCATGCAAGTCATCCAGAACTGGGCCCAAAACGATCCCCAGGCCGCACTCAAGGCCGCGCTCACCATCGGCGAGTCAAGCCAGCGGGGGATGGCCGTGGCGACGGCCGTCAACGCATGGGCCGGCACCGATTTTTCCGCAGCTCTAAAATACGCGGTCGCGGTCGATGACCCGGGAACGCGCGGCCAGATCCTGCAAAACCTCAGCCGCAATCCGAACGCCAACCGGAAAGAACTTCTTGCGGCGGTGATGGACCACGTTCCCCCGGGCGACAGCTTCCAGCAGGCGGTCTCCGGAATCCTGACAAGCTGGGCGCAGGACAACCCGGCGGAAGCGGCGGCTGCCGCAATGGAGCTGCCTCCGGGACGCGCGTTCTCGAATGCCGCAAGCCAGATTGCCTCGCAATGGATTTCCTCCGCGGCGAACAAGCAGGACGTCTTCGACTGGGCCCGGAATCTACCCGAGGGCGAGGCGCGCGACAACAGCCTCCGCTCGGTCTTCTCCACGTGGAGCAGGCAGGATCCCCAGGCTGCGATGAGCGCCCTGTCGGGCCTGGGTTCCGGCGAACGCAAAAACGCCGTGCAGGCCCTCGCCTCCGGCTGGAGCCAGACCGCTCCCGAAGCCGTCCTTCAGTGGTCGTCCTCCCTCACCGATGCATCCGAGCGGGCGGATGTCGTCCGCGCCGCCCTTTCCCAATGGGCAGGGTCTTCGCCGGAGTCCGCCGCGAAATTCGTCGAGCGGATGCCAGAGGCCGAACGCTCCGGCCCGATGGAGTCGGTCGTCGGCAACTGGGCGTCGCGCGACACGGCATCCGCCGCCGCATGGCTCGACCGCCAAACTGCGGGCCCGTCCAAAGACGCCGCACTCCGCACTCTCTCCCGAAAAATCGCGCAGGAGGACCCCGAGGCAGCGCTCACCTGGGCGCGGGGAATCTCGGATGAAAAAGACCGTCTCCGTCAGACGGAAAGCATCGCCCGTGACTGGCTCCGCCAGGATCCAAACTCCGCGCGCTCATGGATCTCCTCCTCCACCCTCCCCGAAGAAACCCGCAAAAGACTCCTCAAATGACCATCAACGAACGCCTCGAAAAATTCCTGTCACGCAAACCCCGCCTCTCGAAAGCCGCCTTCGTGGCCGCCGACGCTAAGATAACCGGCGACGTGCGCCTCGCAAAGGACTCGTCGGTTTTTTACGGAAGCGTCCTCCGCGGTGACATTGAATCGATCATCATCGGCGAGGGATCAAACGTGCAGGACGGCTCGATCATCCACCTCGCCGACGACCTGCCCGCGATCGTCGGCGCCTACTGCACGATCGGCCACGGCGCGATCGTCCACGCTTGCACGGTCGGCGACGAATGCCTGATCGGCATGCGCGCGGTAGTCCTCGACGGCGCGGAGATCGGCGACCAGTGCCTCATCGCCGCGGGCACAGTCGTCACCCCGCGCACAAAGATCCCCGCCGGTTCGATGGTCATGGGAACCCCGGGCAAAGTCGTCCGTCAGCTCAGCCCCGAGGAGCGCGCCGGCCTCCGCCACTGGGCGGAAAAATATGTCCAGGTCGCCCACGCCCACGCCGCACTTCAGGTGAAAACGGCTGCCTGAGAAAAAAGGATTGCCACGTCTGCTGATATTAGATTTCCTAATAATACATTCCTATGAGCGCGACTATTCAAAAAATTGATCATCTGGGCATCGCGGTGAAGTCCATCGAGGCGGCCCTGCCCTACTACGAAAAAACCCTCGGCCTCAAGTGCGAGCACATCGAGGAGGTCCCCTCCCAGAAGGTGCGCACCGCGTTCTTTGCATGCGGGGAGGTCCATCTGGAACTTCTGGAGCCGACCGATCCGGAGAGCACGATCGCCAAGTTCATCGAGACCAAGGGCGAAGGTATCCACCACATCGCATTCGCCACGACCGATATCACCGGCCAGCTCGCACAGGCGAAGGATGCCGGCTCCCGGCTGATCCACGAAGTGCCATTCGACGGAGCCGGAGGCAAACTGGTCGCCTTCCTTCACCCGAAAAGCACGTTCGGTGTCCTCACCGAGTTCTGCCAACCGAAACCCGAAGCCTGCTCCGGCGGCTGCTCCTGCTCGCACTAACCCATCCCACTGCCATGCCCATCAAAAAAGAATTTCTCGAAGAACTGGACAAGCGCCGCCAGACGGTTTTGGACGCCGGCGGACAGGATAAGTTGGAGGCCCGCCGCAAAAAGGGTCTCATGACCGCCCGTGACCGCCTCGACAACCTCTTCCAAGAGGGAACGTTCATGGAGTTCGGCATGCATGTGCAGCACGCCTGCCACAACTTCGGAATGGAGAAAAAGGAGCTCCCTGCCGACGGCGTGGTGACCGGTACCGGCTATGTCGGAGACCGTCCGGTAGCCGCCTACAGCCAGGATTTCACGGTGGCCGGCGGATCTCTCGGGCAGATGCACGCGGAGAAGATTTGCAACATCATGGACTTCGCACAGCAGTCCGGCATGCCGGTCGTCTGTTTCAACGACTCCGGTGGAGCGCGCATCCAGGAGGGCGTCGAGTCGCTCTCCGGTTACGGCAAGGTCTTTTTCAAAAACGTGTATCTGTCGGGCGTGGTCCCGCAGATCGCCGTGATCGCGGGCCCCTGTGCCGGAGGAGCCGCCTATTCCCCCGCACTGACAGACTTTCAGATCATGGTCAAAGATCAGGCGAACATGTTCATCTGCGGACCGGACGTGATCCTCGCCGCCACCGGACAAAAGTGCACGATGGCCGAGGTCGGCAGCGCCGCCGCGCATGCGACGATCAGCGGGAACATCCACTTCGTTGCCGAGAACGACGCGCAGGCGATCGCGATCGTCCAGAAGCTCCTGTCCTTCATCCCGTCGAACAACATCATGGACCCGCCGCACGACCTGACCCAGCCGCTCGTGCTCGACGAGGATCCCGGGATGGATGACCTTGTGCCGGAAGACGCGAAGAATCCGATCGACGTCAAGGACGTCATCGGACGCCTAGTGGACAACGCGGACTTCCTCGAAGTCCAGATGGATTTTGCAAAGAACATGGTTGTCGGTTTCGGCCGGATCCAGGGGATCGTGGTCGGGATCATCGCCAACCAGCCGAAGGTCAAAGCCGGAGCGCTCGACATCGACGCCTCGGACAAGGCGGCCCGGTTCATCCGGTTCTGCAACATCTTCAACATCCCGATCGTGACGCTGGTGGACACGGGCGGATTCCTGCCAGGTGTCGCGCAGGAGCGCGGTGGGATCATCCGCCACGGCGCAAAGATGCTCTTTGCCTACGGTGCCGCAACGGTGCCGAAGATCACGGTGATCATGCGCAAGGCCTACGGCGGAGCCTACCTCGCGATGTGCAGCCAGGATCTCGGGGCCGACCTCGTCTTTGCCTGGCCGACCGCGGAGATCGCGGTGATGGGCGCGGAGGGCGCTGTCAAAATCCTCTACAAGCGCGAAATCGACAAGGATCCCGCCTCGGAAAGCAAGCTGATCGCGGATTACCGCGCGAAGTTCGCCTCGCCCTACCAGGCGGCCGGCAAGGGAATGATCACCGACGTGATCCGGCCCTCTCAGACCCGGGCCATGGTCGCCATGGCACTCCGAAACACCCTTTCCAAGCGGGAGACCCGCCCGCCGAAAAAACACGGAAACATCCCGCTGTAACGGCTCCGGAGCAACCGGACGGGTTTTGGAAATCCGGCTGGTCTACGTGGTCAAGAACCAATACTTTGTGAGAGCATTTGAAAAATGAAAAAACTACGCGTTACCGTTGACGGAAAATCCTATGATGTTGCCGTCGAGATCCTCGATGAGCAGGGCAAACCCGCCGCGTTCCAGCAGGCGGCCCCGGTTTTGCAGCAGACCAGCGTGGCACCCCCTGCAGCCTCGGCCCCCAAGCCCTCTTCCACAGCCAGCGCCGCCGGCGAGGGCGGAGTGACCAGTCCTCTGGCTGGACGCATCGTTTCCGTGGACTGCCAGGTCGGCCAGAAAGTGGCTTCTGGCGCACAACTCGTGACAGTCGAGGCGATGAAGATGAACACGTTCGTATACGCGCAGTCCGACGGAACGGTCGCCTCCATCTCCGTCAGTCCCGGCGATGCCGTCGATGAGGGCCAGGTTCTCGTCACACTTTCCTGAGGAATATGGATATCCTGATTGCCGCAGCGGGTGAGTTACTGAAGTTTGAAACAGCCCTATTGGTGCTGGTCACCGCCGGGCTGCTTGTCCTTGCGAAGATGCTATCCGACCTCCGGGCGGAAGTGCGCAGCCTGCGCGTGGCCGGCGGATCAAAACCGGCTGCCGTCCCCTCTTCCGCGCCTGCTTCCGGACCACAACCAGCTCCGGACAACGGAATCCCGCCGGATATTTTTGCCGCGATCGTCTGTGCAGTGCACTACACGCTCGGCGACACCCATCATATCGTATCGGTGAGTCCCGCGGAATCGCTCATGTGGTCGCGCGAAGGCCGGCGGAGCATCTTCCGCTCGCACTCGATACGCTGAGCGTTTTCTGAAGAACGCCGCTGGCGCATGGCAACGCCGATGCACCGGAGAGTGAATATTCAGGCCTTTGCCGCAGTGGCAGCCGTCCTGGCTTTCCAGTCGGGCTGTTCCACCATCGGGGTCCGCATCCAGTCACCTCCGCGGAACCCTTCGTCGGCAGTTCGCTCCTCCACGCTGGATCAGGAGCAAGCGGTCGGATGGCTCCGGTCGGCGGACGAAAAACACATCACCCAGGGCGAGCGCGTCCGACGATTGGTGCAGGCCGCCCGGCTTTCTTTGCCGGCCGCCGGGAGCGACATCGCCGCACGAACGGTTTACAACGCGGCTGTCGGAAAGCTCGTCGGATCTCTGGAAAATATGCGTTTTGAACACGCTCCCGAATTCCGGGAAACAGTGGAAATCGTCCGTTCGGGAAGCGGAGTGCTCGACCCGGAATCCTGCGACACAATGCTTGCCGCCGACCGCGTGCGGATTTCCGGACTGCACGGCCGGGCGGCGCAGCAGGGACTGGGGGTCCCTTATGTTTTTAACTATTCCGCAGGCTCTCCCGCACTGGCAGGCCAGCCCGGAGTTCCAAGGGCGGGCATGTCCGTTCCAGCCACGGCCGTCCTCACATTTGATGACGGAAGGGCGCGGCTGAGCTTTCGCGCCACCCTGGTCAACGACCGGATTTCCATCGATGGCCGGCGGAGGCAACTGGCAGCCGATTTCTCCGCGCCGATGGCGCTCATGGTCTCGCGAACCGGCAACCGGGCTCTGGACATCCCGGCAATGTTTTTATCGCGCCAGCGCCTCGGCGGTTCGGGCCTGTTCCAATTCCAGCCTTACGATCCGGACAAAATTCCCGTAGTGTTCGTTCACGGCTTACTCTCGCGTCCCGCGGCTTGGACGCAGGCGCTGAATGGATTGCTCGCCGACCCGGAGATCCGGAGGAAATATCAATTCTGGTTCATGCTGTATCCGACCGGGCTGCCGGTCTGGAAATCCGCCGCGCTCCTGCGTTCCGAACTCGACCGCTACCAGAAGGCATTTGAAAAGGACGGACGAAACCTCCACCGGATCGTTCTGGTCGGGCACAGCATGGGAGGTCTGATTTCCAGCCTCATCATCCGCCAGGGCGGGGACGAGTTGTGGAGGCAGTTCTCCGCGGCGGGAGTTGACGAGATCCCGCTGAGCCGGGAGGCCAGGCAAACTCTGGAGCGTCTGATTTTTTACCGACCGCGCACCGACATCTCCCGCGTCATTTTCATCGCGACACCTCATCGCGGAAGCCGGATGGCCTTCAACCCCGTCGCGCGCGTGGCGTCGCATCTGATCATGCTGCCGCAATTTCTCGACCGTGACGACCGCCGGGCGATCCTCGCGAGTTTGAACGACAACGTCCGGGATTTTTTTACTGCCCCGGCGAACAGCCTCCGGTTTTTGAAATCCGACTCCCCGCTCATCACGTCGATCCAGCGTCTGCCCCTCTCGCGCAACATCCCCTACCACTCGATCATCGGAGACCGCGGACGCGGGGACTCACCGGACAGCAGCGATGGCGTCGTGCCGTATTACAGCGCCCATCTCCCGACCGCCGTCTCGGAAAAAATTGTGCCGGCGGACCACGGGGCCCAGGAGAACCCGGAAGCTATCGCGGAAATCCGGCGGATCCTGCGCGAGAACTTGTCGGACAAGGCGCGATAAGGCCGGGTCAGTTCGCGTGGAGCGGGAACAGCAGGGGCACAAGAAACACGCTAACCGCCATCACGATGATGGAAAACGGAACGCCCACCCGGACAAAGTCGGCGAACCGGTAGTTCCCGGGCGCAACAACCAGCGTGTTCACCGGCGAGGAGATCGGCGTCATGAACGCGGTTGACGCCGCGAGGGCGACGATCATGGCAAACGGGTATGGCGAAGCATGGAGTTCGCCGGCGACGGCAAGCGCCACGGGAGCCATCAGCACGGCTGTGGCGGTGTTCGAAATAAAGAGGCCAAGGATTGCTGTGACGGCAAAAAGGCAGGCCAGCAAGACATGGTCGCCAGCCCCGCCGGTCAACGCCATCAGCCCGTCGGCCGCCAATTCGACCCCTCCGGTTTTTTGCAGAGCGATGGAAAACGGGAGCATGCCGACGATGAGAATCAGGCTCTTCCAGTGGATTGAGCGATACGAACTGTCGAGGTCGATGCAGCGGAGCGCACCCATGAGGAGGCAGGCGATGAGAGCGGCCTGAACATTCGGGACAACCCCGCTCACCATCAGGCTGACCATGACGACGAGCGAAACCAATGCATGCCAGGCCTTCCCCTGAACCGGCAGAACCTCCGAACGTTCCGCAGGCAGGTTGAGAAGCACCAGGTCCGACCGGTCGGTCTGCAGGCGGCCGATTTTCTTCCAGGGTCCGATGACCAGCAGCGTGTCGCCCACCCGCAAAGGTTCGGCAAGATATCCGTGCCCGACGACCGTTCTTCCGTGCCGGAGACCGAGCACGGTCAGTTGGAACCGGCTGCGGAAATCCGATCCTGCTACGGATTTTCCGACGAGGTTGGAGTCGGCGCCGACCATGACTTCCGCCATGCCGATCTGCTGCGAGCGGTCGCTGAAGTAGGCGCCAGTGAGAGGCAATTCCTCCAGCGCGAGACGCACGCAGGCCGCGTGCACATCCACTCCGGGGGAGAACACGTCGACGAGAAGCACATCCTCCGCCGCAAGCTCGGTCTCCGGGCCGGGAGCAAAGGTTTCCTTCGAGAACCGGCGATTGCGCTCGATGGCGATCACATTGATTCCCGAGCCATCGCGCATGTTGGCCTCGGCCAGCGTCATTCCGACCAGCGGGGACTCCGCCTTCACGCGGACACGGAACTCGCGGTCCGCGAGCTGATATTTCCCGATCCAGTCCTGCAGGCTCACCAGCTGGACCGGTGTGGATCCGTCGGTGATTTTTGGAGCCAGCCAGCGGCGGGCGAAGAGCATATACACAATCCCGAGGATCAGGATCGGGACGCCGAACGGCGTGAAGCTGAAAAAGCTGAACCCCTCCGATCCGCTTCGGACAAGCTCGCTGTTGACGACAAGGTTCGGTGCCGTCGCCACAAGCGTCATCATCCCGCTGATCAGCGCCGCCATGGAGATCGGCATCATGAGCTGGCTCGCCGCAGCGCCGGTGGTCTGAGAGACGCGCAGAGCGACCGGAATAAAGATGGCCACCACTCCGGTCGAACTCATGAAGGCGCCGAGCGTTGAGACGACCGCCATGAGCAGCGCAATCAGCCGGGTCTCGCTCTTGCCCGCAGTCTCGATGAGCCAGTCGCCGAGCCGCTGGGCGACGCCCGTCCGCACGAGCCCCTCCCCGATGACAAACAATGCTCCGAGAAGGACAATATTCGGATCGCTGAATCCGGCCAGGGCCTCGCCCATGGTGATCGCGCCGGTGAACGGCAGCACCGTGAGCATGATCAGCCCCACGGCATCCATCCGCAGCCTGTTCATCATGAACATCGCGATGGAAATTCCGAGCAAACCGAGAACGATGGCGAGTTGTGGGTTCATGAGTTTTTTGGCGTCAGTCCAACCACCTGCACGGAAACCTCCATCCGTTCAAAAGCATTCGCGGGTCCTTTCCACGAACCGGAGAACGGCGAGGCTTCCTGGTGCGAGGGCGCGACGGCGACAGAAATGTGCTCGTCGCCGACCTGCTTGTTGTTCGTGGGATCATAGCCCTGCCAGCCGGCTCCCGGAATGTAGATCTCCGTCCAGGCGTGGGTGGCTCCGTGCTGGCCCTCGCCCATCTGGACGTAGCCTGTGACAAACTGCGCGGCGAACCCCCAGCTCCGAGCGGCCTCCATCATCAGCACGGCATAGTCGCGACAGGATCCGCCGCCGAGCGAAATGGTTTTGCTGGGAAGCTGGACGCCGGGATCCTCGCGGCGCTGGTATTTCAACGATTCGTAGATCCGCGTGTTGAGCCTGTTCAGAAGTTCCAGCGTGTCGATGAGCTGGCCCGGCTCGTAAAGTTCGCTCAACCACTTTTGCAGGACCGGCCCGTCGTGCGGATAGCTGGGCAGGCGGTATGGGATCAGTCCCAGCTGCTCGTTGGCGGAATACTGGAACGGAAACGAGCGGGCGCGCGGGTCGATGTGGCACTCGATGAGCAGCTCGTCATAGAGGTCGACGTTCACCTCGCTGAAAACGCGCAATTTGTCCGCGGGCTCCGGAAATGTGACGATGGCGACAGAATTGGCATTCAGGTCGCGGAGCCAACGGATCGATGCCTTCGGCGAAATCTCCAAACGCCCACTGTCGATATGCACATCATGCCCCTCGCGCGGCCGCATCAAAGCACGGTGCGGGCCGAATGTGACCGGCTGGTTGTAGAAATACTCCGTCGTGTGGGTGATCCGGATGCGTTTCATATCGAGGGAGTAACCACGAGATGAGGGAGAAAGTCCACCTCTGGAAAGTAATATTTCAGCAACACAGGCAGTGCATCAGAATCCCGTTGAGTGCATCAGAACGAGGCGCGTAGCCTTGCGTAGAAGACGCCAGCCGTGTCGTTGTCCGGCGCGTTGCCGGGATTTGCGATGAGCTGGAGGCCGACCGAGAGCTGGGTGTTCTGGCTGACTTGAAACCGGTGGAAAACTTCTAGGACAGTCTCGTTGCGGGACGCTTCGCTCCGGGGGACGCTCAGGGCAAATGCCGCTCCGGTGAGGTCGTCTTTTCTGCCGAGCAAACCGCTGAGCCCGAGTCCGATTTGCCCCGACTGGCGGACGTTGGTCAACGTGCCATCCGAGTAGGAATACCTGGCGAACACCTGCAGGTTTTTTGTGAGGTTCTGATCCACGATGAACGTGAACCCATAGTCCTCGGGAAGGCTGAACTTGCTGCGCGCATCCATGTGCCAGATACCGAAGGCGTAACGGCCCTCGCCGAGCCCTTTGAATGTCGGCGTGTAGCCGGTCTCGGCGAAGCTGAAAATGTCCCATTCGTTAAAGAGCGTGTCGAACTCAGCGCGGATCGTGTTGCTGTAGGCGTTGCTTGCCCCGGCGGTGAGATAGAACTGTTCGGTCGGGCGAAGCGAAATGCCGAGCATCGGGCCGTGCCCCGGAAAGGGAACGGCGGGGTTCGCAGAGAAATTCCGGTTGATGAACGAGTTGTTCACGTTCTGCAGCCAGTGCGAGCCGACGTAGTCGGATGGATCGGCACGGCCGATAAGGATTCGCACGCGCGCGTCGAAGAGCCGCTGGATCCAATAAGCGTCCCGGATGACCCACCCGCGATCATTGAAGGTGCCGGTGGGGGCAACGATGGTCCCCATTTGTCCGCCGATCCGTGAAGGCGGCTGGCTGCCCATCTGATACCGGTATTCTCCGGTAAAAACAAACCGCCCGGTGTCTTTCGTGCCCCGCCCGATCAGCGTCCACGATGACATCAGGTCGAGATCGCCCGCCGCCCCGTATCTCGAACTCTGCCCTCCCATCGGCTGCATGAAGAGCATCGTATTGGCCACACCGATCCGCAGGCCGGTCTTCTCATAGAGCGAATCGAGCGGGGCAATCAGTAGGTCCAGCGGGCGGTTCACACCGTAAGCATCCAGATAGCCCTCGTTTGGCGCGTAGATCTCGTCGAGTTCGGCGGGCGTGTTGGTCGTTGATTCGCCCGGTGAAAAATCGGCGTCGAAGTTGGTCGATTCGATGTCGTAGATCGTCGGCTCAAAAGCGGATGTGGCGGCCTCCACCGGGACTGCCTGCTTCGGAGACTTTTCGGCAGCCGGCAGCTGCGCGCTCAAAGCCAGCAGGCTCGCAAGAGAAAAAACACCGGCACTCAGGAAAGCGCTCCGCTCATTGGTGATTTTCATTTCCGGGGGCAGAATGCTTCCTGCCTTCAAGCGATGGCAAGCATTTCCGCCAGCCCTTTGAACGATCATGAGATTTTAAGGTTTATCTGGAGAAAATGATGTTCTATCTCTCGCGTGATGATCCGCATCGTTTTTTCAAGCCTCGCCTGCCTGCTCACTCTTTGCTCCTGCAGCTCGGTTGGGATTCACTCCGTGCACACCAAACCCGTTGCACTTCGATCAGCGCCGTCGCGCATCTGGGTGGAACGTTTTTCGGCGCCGATGTCCGCATTCCAACTTGGCGAGCGTTCTGCGGGTGAGAAGCGAGTCCTCCGTGACGAGATCGTCGCGAACCTCGCCCGCAGCACTGCCGGTCAACTGCGCACCCATGCGGCGAACTCATCGGTTCTGGGATCCGGCGGCACGGTCTCGCCGGGCGAGTGGCTTGTGCGCGGTGAGATTCGAAAGGTGGATCAGGGCAGCCGGGCCCTCCGGGCGGGCATCGGCCTCGGCATGGGCCGCACCGAAATGAGAACCAGCGTTGTCGTTTTCAAAGTGACGGAGTCGGGGCTGGTGCCGCTCCTGAGGTTCAAGACAACGGGCAACTCGGGCATGGAACCTGGTGTCGCCCTTGGAGTCGCAACCGGCGGTGTGAGCACGGCATTTTCCGCCGCCAGTGCAGCCGGCACACTCGTGATGAGCAGCCTGCCGGGAGTCAGCAGCGATATCGACCGCACCTCGTATGAAATCGCCGCTGTCCTCTCCGTCTATCTTCAGCAAAACGGCCTGCTGGGCCCCTCCCGAGTACCCATTCAACCGAACATGAGGGGACACCTGCCGACGACGGTCAATTTGAACCGCGCTATTCCAGCGCCGCTGAGACCACAGTAGCCCGCCGCGTTTTCCATCCCACGCCGGAGCATGGACTATTGGATTGCCTGATGCCGGGCTTCGTTCCATAAGTCTCGGATATGGCTCCTGACCCCGTCCTCCAATACCTCGCCGCTCACGAAGAGCGTTTCATCGAAGAACTCTTCGACTACACTCGAATCCCCAGCATCAGCGCCCAGTCGGACCATGCAGGCGACATGCAGCGCTCTGCGGAATGGCTTGTCGCCCGCTGCGTCATGGCCGGCCTGAAGGCCGAAATCCGCAAGACCACCGGCTACCCGGTCGTCATGGCAAAGACGCCGAAACAAGATCCGAAAAAGCCGACGTTTCTGGTCTATGGCCACTACGACGTGCAGCCACCGGAGCCGCTCAATCTCTGGACCTCGCCGCCGTTCGAACCCCGCCGGGTCGGACGCAATGTCTATGCCCGCGGCATCAGCGACAACAAGGGCCAGCACCTCGCCCACATCAACTCGATTGAAGCCTGGCTGAAAACCGGGAATGAATTGCCGTGCAACGTGAACTTCCTGATCGAGGGGGAAGAGGAGGTCGGCTCGAAGGCCCTTTACGACTTCCTGCCCAAGCACGCGAAGGAACTCGCCTGCAAAGCCCTGGTGGTCTCGGACACCGAGATCCCGAGCATGAAGCACCCTGCGCTCTGCTATTCGCTGAGGGGCATGGCACCGATTGAAATCCGGCTCGACGGCCCGGACCGCGACCTGCACTCCGGCCTCTTTGGCGGAGCGGTGGACAACCCGGCGATGGTCCTCTGCCAAATGCTCGGACAACTGCGGAACAAGCGCGGGAGCATCACGATTCCCGGCTTCTACGATGACGTGGTGAAGCTCTCGGCCTACGAGCGGAAGCAGATGGCCAAGGTGCCGTTCAACGAGGCAAAATTCCGCAAGTCCGTCGGCGTGTCAGCACTCTTCGGCGAGGCGGGCTACACCCCGGATGAGCAGCGGGCTGCGCGGCCCACGTTTGAAATCAACGGCCTCACCAGCGGCTACCAGGGCGAGGGAGGCAAGACGATCGTCCCTTCCTGGGCCAGCGCCAAGATCACGATGCGCCTCGTGCCGGATCAGGATCCAAAAAAAATCATCGCACTTGTGAAAAAACACCTCAGGGCCATTTGCCCGCCCACGGTCAAACTCACCATCACCGAGGGCCAGGGCGGCGGCCCCTACATGGTGGACCCCACGGGGCCGCTGGCGCAGGCTTGCATGCGGGCAGCGAAACTCGGGTTCGGCCACGAATGTCTCCTCGCCCGCGGCGGCGGCAGCATCCCGATTATCGCGGCGTTCAAGGAGCACCTGAAAGCGGATTCCCTCATGCTCGGGCTCGCCCTGCCGGACGACAACGCGCATTCGCCCGACGAGAAGTTTTCCCTCGATGCCTACATGGCCGGAATGAAAATGGCGGCTCACCTCTGGCCGGAACTCGCCGGCGTGGCCTGAGACGATTTGGGTGAAATCGACGGACGGCTCGGCGAGCCATCCCTACCCATTATCGGTAGGGCGGTTTCGCCGAAACAGCCGTGATGTTTTACTCATCACGTTATATGTTTGGCCTGAGTTCGCGCCGTCAGCGCTTGTCCACGCGCCTGAACCGCGCCAGCGGGGCAACAATATTTTCGCTCACCCACCGGTAGAGCGAGGCGCCGACCAGCGTGCCAAGAGCGATGGAAGTAATCACGTAAACCACGGTGACCAAACCATCGATCCCCGCAGCGCGGTCGCTGAGCATGCGGGTCACACTCAGCAGCCCGAGAGCGCCGGGCACCAGTAGCCAGAAACTTGGCAGAAATGTCACCGCCGCCGGTGGTCCCCGGAAGTAATACTGGATGAGGTAACCGAGCGGGGTCGCGACGAGCATGCCGAAAAACCCGCTGAGCTCGCTGCTGAAAAAACCGGACGCGAGCCGCTGGGCGGCAAAAGCCAGCAGGAGGACAAGCGACATCCAGTGGAGGGATTTGCGCGGAGCCGAAAAGTGGAGGTAGACACCCAGGCCAAACACCAGCACGCCGGCCCAGGGCGCCCAAGGCACATATCCATAGTTTCCGCCCGAGTGGACGAGGTCCGCCGGGAGATATCCGGTAAAGGCTGCCCCGATGGCGAGCCCGAATGCAAGCAAGACGAGCTGGACGAATCCGGCAATCAGGCGGCTGGCTCCGCTGACCATGTCGCCATAGGCCATCTCCAGCATTCCAAGGGTCAGCATCCCCCCGGGAAGGAAGGTGACCAGCGGAGGGACCAAGGCATGGAGCGGGTCAACAGGGATTCCCCTCCGGATCGCGAGAAAAACCAGTGACGACACCACGGTGGCGGCGATCACCGGCAGCGGCACCGACAACATGGTGCGGCCGCGGTTGAGGAGCTTGATCAGTCCCACAATAAATCCGAGCAGCCCTGCGGCAGCGAGGTTGATCGTCGTTGGCATCAGCACCAGAGCCAGCCCGACCGTGAGGATCGCATGGCCGACAACGTGGCCCACCGGCCCGAAGCGGGCCTTCTGGCGCTGGATTGCCGCCAGACGCTTCAGTCCGTCCAATGGATCCACCCCGGCACGCTGGGCCTCCTCGCCCAGCGCGTAAACATCGGCAATCTGGTCCAGCCGCAGCATTTGCGGCTCGCTTTCGGCAAGGGTGACACGCTCGCCGCTGCTGTCGTGAAGCGAAATAAATACAGCTGTCGGGAAGGCCACAACCCGCGACTTTTGCATGCCATACGCCGAAGCAATGCTGCGCAAGAGCTTCTCCACCTTGGCAGTTTGCTCGCCGCACGCCAGATAGGCCCGCCCCAGCCGGAACAGGAACTCGAGCAGAACTGCGGTGTTGGGATCCGGGGGAGCGGGCGGAGAAAAATCAGCGCTCATGATTCGTGGGCGGCCGATGGCACGGCCCTCAGTTCAGCCCCCACGGGATCCCAAGCAAAAACCATGCGACGAAGAGCAGCGTCCAGATGGCGTAGAGGGCGATGACATAGGGAATCATCAGGGCCACGATCGTTCCCACCCCGGCCTTGGAGTCATATTTCTGGGCGAAGACGACAATCAGAGCAAAATACGCGTTCAGCGGGGTGATAACGTTGATCGGCGAATCCGCAACCCGGTAAGCCGCCAACACTGCCTCGGGAGCCACTCCCAGCTGGACGAGCAGCGGCACGAAGATGGGCGCGAAGAGAGCCCACTTCGCGATCGCGCCGGAGATGAGCAGATCGATGAGGCTGACGACCAGAATGAACCCGAGCAGCAGGAGCAGCGGAGGGACGCTGGCGGACTTCAGCACGTCGGCCATCGACACGGCCAGAATTGTTCCGATGTTGCTGTAGTTGAAGTAGGCGATGAACTGGCTGAGGATGAAGAGCAGCAGGATGAGGCTACCGAGGCCGGCGATCGCCTTCTCCATCGCCTTGATGACATCGGTGCTGGTTTTCATCGTCCGGGCCCCGAATCCGTAAGCGGCACCCGTGACCAGAAACACCACCATGATCACCGCGATCAGCCCGTTCATAAAGGGCGAGTTTCCGATCAGAGCGCCGGTCTCCGGATTGCGCAATGCCGATCCGGAGCCGATGGTCAGGAAGCCCAGAACGACGAGCACGGCCACCAGACCAACGGCCGCGAATTTCAGCCCGCGCGGCTCGTCGCCGAGCACACCGGCCTCCGCGGAGTCGGGGGTCCCCGCCAGATCGCCCGCATCTTCCGGCTTATATTCCCCCAGCCTCGGTTCGATCACCCGCTGCGTGATGAACGTGATCACCACCGTCAGCACAATGACCGAAGCAATGGAAAACCAGAGGTTGGCGGTCAGATCAATCGAGAGGGCGGGGTTGACCAGATGGATCGCGTCGTTTGTGAACCCGGTAAGAACGGCGTCGAGCGGCTTGATGAGCATGTTGACCGTGAACGCGCCGGCGACCGCGGCAAAGCCAGCGGCCAAGCCGGCCAGCGGATGCCGGCCGACGCTCAGGAACGCGGAGCCCGCCAGGGGAATCAGAACGAGATACCCGGCGTCCGCCGCGATGCTCGATACGATGCCCACGAAAACCAGAATGTAGGCGATCGCCCACCCGGGCGAAATGGCCACCAGCTTGCGGATGAGCGCCTTGATCAGCCCGGAGGCCTCGGCCACGCCGACCCCGACCATCGCCACGATGATGAGCCCCACGGCCGTGAACCCCATGAAGTTCGGGATAACGGATGCGTAGATAAATCGGATCCCCTCGGTCGTGAGGAGGCTGCGGGCCACGATGGTGCTCGTCTGGATCTTATCAGTCACCGGATCGATCACCTGCTGGGTCACCGAGGCGCCGAAGAGGTGCAGGACGTGCGACAGCACGATGACGATGACCATGAGCGACAAAAAGATCATCGCGGGATGCGGGACTTTGTTCCCCACCTTCTCAACGACATCCAAAACCCGTTTCATCATCCCGTCGCCACCCGGAGTTGTTTGAGCAGTTTCCATAAAATATCAGGTTCGTGAAGGTTCCCCGGAGGGCAACTCGCCGGGCCGGTAATCTGGAAGCCATCCGCACGGAACCATGGCAAAGAGAGCCATGCATGCGAGAACGAAGAAGCCGATCTTGAGAGCGCGCAGTCGGGTCTCGGAGTTGATCCGGACGGCCTCGGCGATCTGCCCTGGCGCGGCGTTGATTGACTCGAAGCGCTCCTTCAGCCGGTCGTTGTTGAGGAAATTGATGCTGCCGAGATCCACCTCGGCTTTCATTTCAGCCGTGATCAGCGGGTTGTCCGTCACGCGACTCATCACCCCCGCACTCAGGACGCCGACCACCAGCGTGCCCATGACCGCAGTGCCCACGGCCGCGGCGAGATTCTGGGTCACGCCGCGCAGGGCGCCCACGTCGCCGGCCAGTTCCTTGGGAGATGAGGTGACCAGCACGTTGAAGAGGAGCGTCACCAGCGCGCCCTGCCCAAGACCGACCGTGATCAGGCCGATGATGACCGGAAAGACGCTCCAATCGTTGCTCACGACGAATGCCAGCCACAGCGCCCCGACAGCAACCAGCCCGAAGGCGGCACGTGCGATGGTGCGGGGAGCGAATCTGCCATAGAAGCGGACGATCAGGATCGCGGTGAAAAACACCGTCAGCATGAAGGGCATCATAGCCACCGATGTCGCGGCGCTGGTGCGTCCCTGAATGATCTGGATATAAAGCGGCACGGTGAAGTTGATCGCCGCCTCGGTCGCAACGATGAGGAAGAGCGCGAGGACAGCTGCCCATTCCTTCGGCGAGTCGACCACTTCCAGTGCCAGCAATGGAGTTTTCCCCTTGGTCGCCTGCTTGTGACTCCACAGGAAGAACGCCATGAAAATCACAATGCCCAAGCCGATCATGAGTGGCGCGGGCGACACTCCAAACAAGTCGAACGGCGCAGCCGGCCGGGCCAGCGTCAGTCCCCAGTTCCGCAGGTTGTTAAATCCGAAGCTGATGAGAATGACGGCTGTCGCTGACAGCACCACGCCAAAGGCATCGATCTTCACCGCGGGATTAGGCGCGGACGGCTTGAGCTTGAAGCTCAGGAGCAGCAGGACAGATGCGTGAACGATGAGCAGACCGAACGCGAGGCGCCAGTTGATCATGGCGACGTAGCCGACGATGACAAACGCCAGCACCCCCGCGATGGCCCGCGCCGAGCCCAGCCATCCCACCGCCTTCGCCTGCTGGGCACCCTTGTAATGATTGGCGATCAGCGCGACAAGCGATGGCACCAGCGATGCCCCCGCGAACCCGGCCAGCGCCTGTCCGGCCAGCATCACGCCTGCAGTCGGGCTGAGCACCATCGTCACCATCGCCGCGAGGAAAAGCGCCACCGCCACCTGGAAAAACACCTTTGAGCCGAACCGCTGCCCGAGTTTGCCGCCCAGCATCACGAAACCCGAGACGCCCAGCGAATACATCACGATCGCTGTCCCCACTGTGGTGGGCGGGGTATTGAAACTGCTGACCATGCCGCTCATGGAAACCGGCAGGGCGGCGACATTAAATGACATCAGCATCTGGCCCATCGCGATCACGATCATCGGCAGCCACGATGCGTTCTCCTCGATGTCAGGCGAAGCGTTGGAGTGGGTATTTGCTTTCATGTTTTTCAAGGTTGGTTCTGCAGACTGTGGTGCGGCGGCTTCGGCAGCGCCTGCCTTTTTAAGCTTCGGGTTGCGAAACAAACAAATCCATACCCAGCTTTTGTGAGAGGAACTTGGCGACGAGTTGGCCCTTCACGCTGTTGCCGGCCGCATCGAGCGGTGGGGCAAACGTGCCGAGCCCGCCCTTGCCAGGCGAAACGGTGACGATCCCCCCGCCGATCCCGCTCTTGCCCGGAAGCCCGATGTCAAACAGCCAGTCGCCAGAGGTCTCATACAGCCCGGCGGTCGCCATCACGGCGAGAGCGTAATGGCAGACGCTCGCGTCCACGACGCGCTCTTTGGTGATGGGATTGACCCCGCCGTCCGCGAGCGTTGCTCCCATCACCGCAAGATCTTTGGCGCTCACGTTGAGCGCGCACTGCTTGGTGTAAAGGTCCACCGCCTGCGCGGGATCGATGTAGATGCGCCCGAAGCTCTGCAGCATCCGCGCGATACTCTGATTCCGGAAATTGGTCTCCGAGGCCGAGACATAGACTTCATCGTTCAGCGGAAGCGTCCGCCCGGCGAACTTCGACAGCCCCTCATGGATGAACTTCCATTTTTCTTCGAAGTTGTCACCCGGAACGAGGCTGGTCGTGGCGATCGCCCCCGAGTTGACCATCGGGTTCGTCTGCCCGCCCGGCCCCCGCTCGATTCCTTCCAGCGAGTTGAATGCCCGCCCGGTGGCATTCACGCCGACCTTCTGACGGACCTCATCGACGCCCACCGCCTGCGCGACCAGGGCAAAGAGAAACGGCTTGGAAACGCTCATGATCGTGAACTCATAGTCCGCGTCTCCGACGGAATAAATATTCCCGCTGGTGCCAACCACGCACACTCCGAATAAGTTGGACGGCACGCGTGCGAGCGCCGGATAAACTTGCGAGTTCGCACCATCCGTGTCGGAGCGGAATCGCTCATGAGCCTCGGCCACCAGAGCTCTCACAAGATCTTCCGGAGGCAGGTGCCCGGTGGAGACATAAGAATCAACCGCCGGGTCAGTGGGTCGTGTCATATCAGAAAAAAGACTGCATCATCTACTCTCTATTATCCGGGCAGTTCAACAAGAATCCCGTCATCGAGTTGCGCCGCTGATGAGCCGAATGCGGTTTTTCGAGGGCTCGTAAGGAGCGGAGGAGAGAAGGGTTTCACAGGCGCGGCAGCGGGATCGTTTTCGTCGAGCAGAGGAAACACAAATTCCTGCTATCCAGCGCGCGACGGATCCATTTATTCGGCCAACAATCATCTTGTTTTGCATCTTGGATTCGTTCACATGTCGTCGCATTACTTCCACTTCCCTCACATCATGAAAAAGCATTCTCTCATCGCCTTGTCCGTGGCTTTTGCCATTTGTTCAACCTCTTATGGAGAGGCTCCACCCGCAGCATCTGTGATGACCAGGGCAAGGCAGCAATCCATGACACCGCGCGACGCCCTGTTGCGGCTGAAGGAGGGGAATGATCGTTTTGTCGAAGGACGGCCAGTGCATCGCAACCTGCTCGAGCAGGCGCGCCTGACTGCGACCGGGCAGTATCCTTATGCGGCGATCCTCTGCTGCCTGGATTCACGCACCGCGCCGGAGCAGATCTTCGATCTCGGCATCGGCGACATTTTTTGCGCCCGCGTGGCCGGCAACGTGGTGAACAACGATATCGTGGGCAGTCTTGAGTTCTCCTGCAAGGTGACCGGAGCCAAGCTGATCGCTGTGATCGGACACAACTCCTGCGGGGCGGTCAGAGGAGCTGTGGACAAAGTGGAGTTGGGGAAACTGACGGGCCTTCTCGAAAAGATCGAACCTGCCGTGATCGCGGCGGAGAAGGAAACCGGAGGCGTCCGCTCTTCGAGCGATAAAATTCTTGTCGAGCGGGCGACCGCCGAGAACGTTGTTTTGCAAATGGAAGCGATCCTGCACAGAAGCCGGATTTTGAGGTCCATGTTGGAGAACGGCCAGATCGCGCTTGTCGGTGGCCTTCAGGATTTGGAAACCGGCCGGGTGACTTTGGTGAAGCTCAAAGACAGCGATAACGCCGGACGAAAGAAGTAAGCGATCCCATCCCAGGCCGCAGCTTTTCCCCAGGCCGCTTGGGGCTGCCATTGAAGTAAAGGTTGCGTTCCGAAAAGGATAGATCGATGGCGACGCGGCGACATCCAGACCGGCGACCTTGCGCGAAAACCTTGACTGGACGACGAACCCCCGGCTTTGGATCGTATTGTTGACGCTCTCCGCACTGGTGATCGGTAACCCTCAAAAAGCGAGAACTTCCAGACCCGCCACCCGCGAAAATTCGGCATGGTTGGCGGTGACGAGCGGCATTCCATGGAAGCGGGCGGTGGCGGCGATCCAGAGATCGTTCGTCCCGATGAGCGTTCCCGCTTCAGAAAGCTCCCGGTAAATTTCCCCGTATTCCCAGGAAATTTCCATGGACCAGGGAAGAACCGCGTAGGGCTGGCACAGCCTGCGCCACGCCGTGTGCGCCGATGCCGACGCCCCGCAGGCCAGTTCACCCGCCACGGTGAATGTGATGAACATCGTGTCGCTTGCATGCGCCTCCAAAAATGCATCCGCCTTGTCGGAATGCTTCCTTTTCGCCTCCCGCTCCACCGCGATCACAAAACTGGTATCGAGGATTATTTCCTTGGGTCGTCGGGCGGTCGATCCGTGGCGGCGGCTTTTTCCACCGAATCGAGATACGAAGTCGCAATTCCACTGCCTCCCCGTCGGAGATATTCACGAATCATCCGCCCTGTCGGTGCCGCACTAGGAAACTCGACCCTCCGGACCACTTCGGAAAACGATTCCCCCGGCTTTTTGCATGCCCGTAACTTGTCGTAGGCATCCAACTCCAAGGTGATTGTTTTCGTTTCCATGCGCGAAAGATGCACGAAAACGAACATTCCTTCAATTTCTTCGACTCGGTAATTCCGGCGTTTTTCAGCAAAAATCCGGACGGACTGCTTACTGTGGGGTCCCGGGAGTTTCCCTGATCCCGAAGAAAATCGCGTAGAGGACGGGCGTCACGATCAGGGACAGGACAGCGGCGCATGACCGCGTTGCCTGTGCCGTTCGGGCTCGCCAAATTACCTGATCTCGGTTTTCATAGCCAGTTCTGGCAAAAAATGTCTTCAGAGTTTGAAACACGCAAGGGGATCATTGATAAGCGCCTGAAGGAGGCGGGCTGGGATGTTTCTGATCGAACCCAAGTCGTCCAGGAGTGGTTTGTTTCTTCACCGCTGAACAAAGATGGCTCTCGCTCGATTGTCCGCGAGGACCCTGCGTGTTCCTCGCTCAGGGAATTCAGCGATTATGTCCTGCTCGGAAAGAACGGAAAACCTCTCGCAGTCGTCGAGGCGAAGCGGGCTTTGAAAGATGCCGAGCTTGGGCGGGAGCAGGCGAAGCAATACTGTATCAATATTCAGATGCAAACCGGCGGAGAGTTGCCGTTCTGCTTTTACACCAACGGGCACGAGATCTTTTTTTGGAACATCGGCGAGGCTGCACCTCAGAAGGTCCACGGCTTCCCGTCGAGACAGGATCTCGAACGCCTTCTCTATATTCGGAAGCACAAAAAGCCGCTCACAGGCGAGCTCATCAACACCGCGATTGCCGGACGTGACTATCAGTTGCAGGCGATGCGCTCTATCATGGAGGGGTTGGAGCGGCATCAGCGTCATTTCCTGCTTGTTATGGCAACAGGAACGGGAAAAACGCGGACATGCATCGCGCTGATTGATGCCTTGATGCGTGCCGGCTGGGTCCAGCGCGTGCTGTTCCTTGTGGACCGGATTGCTCTCCGGGGCCAGGCATTGGATGCCTTCAAGGAATACATTCCCGACGAGCCCCGTTGGCCGGAGCTCGGCGAGAAGACCATCACCACCGACCGCCGCATCTACGTCGCCACATACCCGACGATGCTGAATATCGTCCGGGATGAAGAAACTCCGCTCTCACCGCTTTTCTTCGATTTGGTCGTGATCGACGAGAGCCATCGCTCCATTTACAACACCTATGGCGAGATTCTCGACTATTTCCATTCCCTCAAGCTCGGTCTGACGGCCACCCCGAGAGATGTCGTGGACCACAATACTTTCAAGCTGTTCGACTGCGAAGACGGCCTGCCGACGTTCGCGTTCTCATACGACGAAGCGATCAACCACGTTCCTCCCTACCTCTGCGACTTCCGTGTCCTGAAAATCAAGACCAAGTTCCAGGACGAGGGCATCAGCAAGCGCACGGTTAGTCTTGAGGATCAAAAGCACTTGATTCTTGAGGGCAAGGACATTGAGGACGTCAACTTCGAAGGGAGCGAGCTGGAAAAGACGGTCATCAACCACGCCACAAACGCCCTCATCGTCAAAGAATTCATGGAGGAATCCATCAAGGATCCGAATGGTGTTCTTCCCGGCAAAACCATCTTTTTCTGCATCTCGATCGCCCATGCCCGACGCATCGAGCGGATCTTTGATGCCCTCTATCCGGAATACAAAGGCGAACTAGCGAAGGTGATGGTTTCCGATGATCCGCGTGTCTATGGAAAAGGCGGGCTGCTCGACCAATTCACCCGCAGCGACATGCCGCGCATCGCCATCAGTGTCGATATGCTCGACACCGGCATCGACGTTCGCGAGATCGTCAATCTCGTCTTCGCCAAGCCGGTTTTTTCCTACACGAAGTTCTGGCAGATGATCGGCCGGGGCACCCGCCTGCTGGAGAACCAAAAAATCAAACACTGGTGCCCGGAGAAGGACGTTTTCCAGGTCATCGATTGCTGGGACAACTTCGACTACTTCAAGGTCACCCCCGGTGGCAAGGAACCGAAACCCCAGATTCCGCTGCCGGTCCGCTTGGTGGGCATCCGAATCGACAAGATCGAAGCCGCCCACGCTCTCGGCCAAACGATTGTTGCAGCCAAAGAAATCGCCAGGCTCCGCGCGCAAATCGACGCCCTTCCCTCAAAATCCATCACCATCATGGAAGCCCGGAGCGATCTGGCTCGATGCGGGACCGAGGAATTCTGGTCGTCACTCGCGGGGGATGGCCTCGCCTTCCTTCGGCATTCCATTCAGCCACTGTTCCGGGTTGTTTCGCAGGCCGACTTCAAGGCGATGCGCTTTGAGAAGGATGTCCTCGAAACCTCTTTGGCTCACCTCAAGGGAGACAAAGACAAATATGCGATCCTCAACCAGAATCTCATGGCCCAGATCAGCGAGCTCCCGCTCTCGGTGAATATCGTTGCCCAGGAGGCCGGGCTGATCCAGAAGGCGCAGACCAACCACTACTGGGCCACGATCACCGACCAGGGGTTCGACATACTGGTTGAAAAGCTCGGCCCCCTCATGCATTACCGCGACGGTCGGGAAACCGGCACCGGCCCGGCCAAGTTCAATTTTGCCGACATCCTGAAATCGAAAGAATTTATCGAGTTCGGTCCCGAGCATGAGGCGCTGAGCATCGCCCAGTATCGGCAGTTGGTGGAGAAAAAGGTCAATGAGCTCACGGCCAGCAATCCGATCCTCCGAAAGATTCGCGACGGGCAGCCGGTGACAGAGGCGGAAGCCGAAGCCCTCGCAGAGCAGTTGCACGACGAGCACCCGCACATCACACTGGAACTTCTCCGCCGGGTCTATCACCACCAGAAGGCACCGTTTCTCCGCTTTATTCGTCACATTCTCGGCATCGAGATTCTGGAGAGTTTCCCGGACACCGTCTCGCGTTCGATTGATCAATTCATCTCCGAGCACCCGACGCTCACCAGCCACCAGCTTCAGTTTCTGAGCCTGCTCCGCGATTTTCTCATCGAACGCGGTGGCATCGAGAAGCGGGACCTGATCCGATCGCCGTTTACCATCCTCCACCCGAGCGGGATTCGCGGAGTCTTTTCACCCTCCGAAATCAACGAAATCCTCGCACTCACCGAAAAGATCGCCGCCTGACATGCTTCAACTCAACGCCAAACTCAAAGCTCTCATCGACAAACTCTGGGACCGCTTCTGGTCCGGCGGCATCTCCAATCCCCTCTCAGCCATCGAGCAGATCACCTATCTGCTTTTCATGAAGCAGATCGACGAACTCGATCTCAAACGCGAGAAGGATGCGGAATTTACCGGCGATGCCTTCGTTTCCCGCTTCTCCGGCGAGTATTTTCTTCCACAGGACCGGGCCAAAGCCGACGAACTGGCAAAGCCGACCCAAAACGAGAAGGCGGCTGAAAAAAAGGCGCGGGAAGCCGAGCGGCAAAGACTCGCCATCGACAAGGCCACCCTGCGCTGGAGCTATTTCAAACAACTTCCTGCGGCGGAGATGCTCACCCACGTCCAGCAAAAGGTCTTCCCGTTCATCAAGGATCTCAATGGCGACGGAAGCAACTTCACCCGCCACATGGCGAACGCCGTCTTCATTATCCCAAGCGCCAACCTCCTGCAAGGTGCTGTCCAGATCATCGAAGACATCTTTATCGAGATCGAGCGCGACGCCAAAGAGGAGGGGCACCTCTTCCAGGACATTCAGGGGGATGTTTACGAAATGCTGCTCAACGAAATCAGCAGCGCAGGAAAAAACGGCCAGTTCCGGACGCCACGCCATATCATCAAACTCATCAGCGAGCTCGTGAATCCACAGCTCGGCCACCGCATCTGCGACCCCGCCTGCGGGACCGCAGGATTCCTGCTGGATGCCTACCAATACATCATCACCCAGCTCGCCACGCGGAAGGCGAAGAAGGGCCAGAAGTTCGAGCCCGACGAGGACGGTTTCATCCGCACCAGCGTCAGCGGCCAACTGACGCAAGGCAACAAGGACATCCTGGAACAAAGCCTCCACGGCTTCGACTTCGACAGCACGATGGTCCGCCTCGCGCTCATGAATCTCATGATGCACGGCATCGACAATCCCCACGTCGATTATCAGGACACATTGAGCAAGGGTTTCACCGAGGAGGGCGACTACGACATCATCATGGCCAACCCGCCTTTCACCGGCAGCATCGACAAGGGCGACATCAACGAAAGCCTCAAGCTCAACACCACCAAGACCGAACTGCTCTTCACCGAACGCATCTTCACCCTGCTCAAGACCGGGGGCACCGCCGGCATCATCATCCCGCAGGGTGTGCTCTTTGGTTCCAGTGGCGCATTCGTGGACGCGCGGAAGAAACTCGTCGAGGAAGCCGAGCTCAAGGCGGTTATCGCCCTGCCCAGCGGCGTCTTCAAGCCCTACGCCGGTGTCGCCACCGCCATCCTCGTCTTCACCAAGGGCGGCAAGACCGAGAACACGTGGTTTTACAACCTGAAGAACGACGGACTCTCTCTCGACGACAAACGCCAGCGGATCGGCGGAAGCGAACTCCCCGATGTGGTCGCCAAATGGCGCGCCCGCGACCCGAAAAAAACCGGCGACCGTAAAGACAACCATTTCTTCGTCCCCGCGCAGGACATTCGCGACAAATCCTACGACCTCTCCTTCAACCGCTACAGCACCGTCGAACACGACGAGACGGTCTATGAGAAGCCGAAGGTCATTCTCCAAAAGCTGAAGACGCTGGAAGACAAAATCCAAGCTGGCCTCGCCGAGCTGGAGGGGATCTTGGGATGAAGAAACCCGGATCCGGTGGGGCCACACGCAGAGCCGCAGAGGGCGAGGAGAAAAGACGTGTGCGGGCCAAACCTGCCAAATCAGAAAAATCGGCAATTGGCCACCCAGCGGGTAGCGAATTGACCAGCCAGCCAACCGTCCCCCTGTTCGACCGCGTCGCCACCATCCTTGATGCGGCTCGCAGCAGCGTTGTCAGGGCCGTGAACAGCCGCATGGTTCTGGCCTATTGGCTGATCGGGCGGGAGATTGTTCATGACCTCCAAGGTGGTGATGAACGTGCGGAATACGGAAAACGCGCCATCTCAGACCTTTCCAAGCAACTTACTCGACGCTACGGCTCGGGATACTCGCCTGTAAATCTTGCTTACTTCCGCCGATTCCATCTCGTCTATACCGACCGGGAAGCCCGGATATTTCACGCGCTGCGTGAAAAATTGGGGAACGGTCCGATATTTCACGCATTGAGTGAAAAATTTCCCTCCGAACCGGACCTTGAAACCAGGAAGCCTCGGGATCCAATTCATCACGCGCCGCGTGATAAATTCCCTCGGGAGTCGCTACAGGCAATTTTCTCCCCCGCAGGACATCAGGTCCCTGACGCCACTCCTGCCTTCCACCCCAGCCTTTCTTGGACTCACTACCGAAGCCTCCTGCAGGTGGAGAAGCCCGCCGCCCGCGAATTCTACGAAACCGAAGCCGTCGCCGCAGGCTGGAACACCCGCGAACTCGAACGCCAGATCCACAGCCTCTACTACGAGCGCCTTCTCCTCAGCAAAGACAAACAAGGCATGGTCCAGGAACAACGCGCCTCCGCGCCCGTGTTCGATCCCGCCTCGATCCTCAAATCATCGACCGTCCTCGAGTTCCTCGGCCTGCCCGCCAGTCCACGCCTTCATGAGTCGAAGCTGGAGCAGGCCATCATGGACAACCTCCAGACCTTCCTGCTCGAACTCGGGCGCGGCTTCAGTTTTGTCGCGCGGCAAAAACGCCTCGTCTTCGAGGACGACGAATTCTGCGTCGATCTCGTCTTCTACAACTACCTCCTGAAGTGCTTCGTCCTCATCGATCTCAAAATCGGCAAGCTCACCCATCAGGATATCGGCCAGATGGACAGCTACGTCCGCCTGTATGAAGACCTTCACAAGGTCGGCGGCGATAACCCCACCATCGGCCTCGTCCTCTGCTCGCAGAAAAACGAAACCATCGCCCGCTACTCCGTGCTCAAGGAAAGCCGCCAACTCTTCGCTTCCAAATACCGCCTCCACCTCCCCACCGAGGAAGAACTCGCGGCCGAACTTCAACGCGAGATTTTGGCGATTGGGGAAGGGAGGGCGGGATGAAACTAATAAAGACCGAAAAACTTGGTGAGTTAGCCGAAATTCTTTCCGGATTTGCATTTGATGCAGCAAAATTTGGTGATGTTGGCAATATTCCTATTGTTAGGATTCGAGATGTTTTGCCAGGACGGTCAAAAACCTTCTACTCTGGCGGGTATGATCAGAAGTATGTGGTAAGAAAAGACGACATGCTTATTGGGATGGATGGTGAATTTAACCTATCTAAATGGCAAAGTGGTCCAGCTTTGCTGAATCAACGGGTGTGTAAAATCAGTTCCAAAAGCTCGAAACTAAATGCTGCCTATCTCTACCATTTTCTACCTGATGCATTGCAGGCGATAGAAGCCGCAACCACTTTCGTAACAGTTAAGCACCTCTCAGTAAAAACAATCCGCGATATAGAAATACCGCTCCCGCTCCTCGACGAACAAAAGCGAATCGCAGCGGTGCTGGACAAGGCTGATGCTCTCCGCCGCCAGCGTCAGGAATCCCTCGAACTCACCGAGAAATTCCTCCAATCCGTCTTCATCGACAGGTTCGGGACAGAGAAGGAGCCTCGCTGCCCGCGAGCCAGACTTTCGGAGCATCTCGATTTCATCACCAGTGGAGGACGCGGCTGGTCCAAGTATTACGCAGAGGAGGGCGACAAGTTCATTCGATCGTTGGACGTTAGAATGAATGAGATCAACGATAGCGAGATAGTCCGAGTGAAAGCGCCAAAGAACGCCGAAGCGGATAGGACGAGAGTCCGCGTTGGAGACGTATTACTTACAATAACTGGTTCACTCATTGGCCGAGCCGCACCTGTCTCTGAAAACCACGCTGGAGCCTATGTCAGCCAACATGTCGCAATATTGCGAACCCACGGTTTTCTCCCCGAGTTCCTTGCTTGGGCAATTTCGATGGAGGAGGGACAGCGTCAAATTCAACGCCATCAAACAGGTCAAACAAAGCCTGGGCTAAATTTCGAGCAGATTGGCCGCTTGATGATTCCACGTCCATCGGAGGCAGATGAACAGATTTTTGCTCAATTAACCCGAAAACGGCGATAGGAAAAAGTCGTTTTGCGCGGAAGGGTTGATGCACAGTGATGTGTGAAAAAAACCAGCACATCCGCGACCGCACAAAACGATACACGCAACTTTGCCGCGCTCTTTG